>Ga0247738_10000069_pt1 | contig 65664 bp, 62 predicted proteins | sample UWRJL013104B2_FD_180936 | JGI IMG/M metagenome (GOLD analysis project Ga0247738, IMG submission 180936) | Plant litter microbial communities from Arlington Agricultural Research Station in Wisconsin, United States - UWRJ-L013-104B-2 | ecosystem: Environmental > Terrestrial > Plant litter >...
TCAAGCGCCAGCACGAACCGCCGCGCATCGTTGGCGACCTTTTGCAGTCGGAGATCGCCGAGAAACAATCTCGATCGATCAAATACCAGATTGCCATCGCCAAGCTGCCACTAGCAAAGGATATCAATGACTTCGACTTCACAAACACGCCCGTCAATGAAGGGCTAGTGCGTCAACTCGCGACCGGAGCGTTCCTCGCCGAGCAGCACAACATCGTTCTGGTCGGCGGGACCGGCACAGGAAAGTCCCACCTGTCCATCGCGCTTGCTCGTGCCCTGATCCGCAACGGAGCACGGGGACGGTTCTTCAATGTCGTCGATCTCGTCAATCGGCTTGAGACAGAAGCACGCAATGGCAAACAGGGGCGGCTTGCCGACTTCATCACCAGGCTCGACTTCGTCATCATGGATGAACTCGGCTATCTCCCGTTCGCCCAGGCTGGCGGCCAGCTTCTCTTCCATTTGATCAGTAGACTGTACGAGCGGACCTCGATCATCGTCACAACCAACCTGGGCTTCGGCGAGTGGCCGGCCGTGTTCGGCGACGCCAAAATGACCGCCGCATTGCTCGACAGGCTCACCCACCATTGCGAGATCATCGAGACAGGTAATGAATCTTGGCGCTTCAAAAACCGCTCTCAAAGCTAAAGCCGAAAAGACAAATAACCCGCGCCCGCAGGCCCCTGCGCTAAATGGAGAGCTCCGGGCCTACGCGCGCTGACCCTATGCAACCAGAAGAAGGGGTCCCTTTTGGGAGCCGATAAGGGGTCCCGTTACGACGCCGATTGACAACAAGCCCGTCGAACCCTTCGGCGGCGCACTTCCGGCCTTGCTGTGCCACGTGTTTATGCATAGATCGTGGTGATAATGGCCGAACGACATGAAAGCCGCCGCATCGCCGATGCGCTTCTGTACTGTCATTCCCAGAACGTCGCGATAGAACGAGAGGGACCGGTCAAGATCGCCAACCGACAGGTTTACATGACCTATCCGGGCGTGGCTTGCGGTGCTGGCCGCGGGCACTGCGGTCGACATTATGCCCACCGTCTGGTGACACGTGCGGCGATCCGGAACGCGAATCGGCTGACGAACAATGTAAAGACGAACGCGATCGGCCAGGCGATGATAAACTGTCGCGGCCAGGCGTGTAGCCATTCGGCCGTTGGCCCCAAGGCAATCAGTGACATGATTCCGGACATAGAGGCAGCCATCATCAAGGTGATAAGTATTTGGGCTAGTAGAAGGGTACGGTTCATGTTCATTCTCTCGTTTCGAGGATGGAGAATGAAGATCCATGCGGACAACATTGCACCACCTCTGTGAAGGTTGGTGCCGTGGGTCCGCCTATGGCGACTTTTCCCGCTTGCGCGAGGGCTGGACTAACCGGACCAGCCTGAATCTTTTCGACATTGGCGCTTTAGTACTTCGGAAGCCGGGCTGTCAATAACGGAGCGTCACCCGACCAACTACTGCTCTACATTTCGGTCAGTCCTGCCGCCGGTCGTGCGCTTGACGTTCGCCAACTCGACCAACTCGTCAACCTCGTCGAATCCGCTCCGAACAAGGTCGACCAGCACCGGGCGGAGGTCCTCAGAATTTTCACCAAGCTTTATAAGGGCGCGGTTGATGAGGACCTGATCTGTTTTGATTGGTATCATGGCAACCTCCCAAAGTCGGACACCAAAATCTAGCCAGTAATTCGAGGACGGTCTACCCGTAAATTTGGATGGTGACCCCATCCGTCGCGTCAACCAATGACGGCAGGTTGACGATCTGCAACCCTTGGGTAGCTACGATATCTGCTTACGTGGCACACAACCCTAGAGCGGTATCGCTTGTCGGAGTGGTCGAACTTCGTATCGACGCTGAACGTACTATCGGCCGTGCCGAGGGACGTGATCCGCTCTAGCGTGAAGCTTCGCCATACGGTCCGTTCCGATGGCTCAGCCGGATTGCCAACCTGAATCCCCGCGACGCTCCTTTTGTCGTTGCCAAAATAGAACAGAATATGCGGCGAGAAAGTTCGGTCTAGTACGTCATAATCGTACTTTATGAGTACGTTCTTTTTTGCCCTGATCGCTCGGCAGATTTGCTGTTGATACATTGCTCATCTCCCCATGTGGTTAGTTCCCCGTCATTTCTCTTAGGCAACCACCTTCGCCTGGTCCCAGAAGTCGTTGTAGGCTGCAATCTTTAGCGGCAAGGCGTCACCATCAATCCGCACGATTGATGCTGGCGAGCGGTCCGCAAAGGCGTTCAGGAACCGCGTCAGCGTCCAGACGGTTTTTCCGTCGACCATATAGCCCGGTCATAAGCAACTTCGGCGGGCTGAGGCGGACACTGAGGGGTCTCTTCGCTCCGTATTGCTGCTGTAATCGAACGGCGGCTGGGTGCAGAGACGATTTTACGGATATGCTATCGGCAAGCAATTCGATCGCAACGGCCTCGTTCACCAGCAGCGCAAAATCAGTGAGTGCCTTCTCATCCATGTAAGTGATCTACGATACGCACCGAGACGTCGCGCCCGACAAGACTTTTCCAACCGCGACCATGGCATCAAAGGCGTTGCCTGCGTTAATGAGGGCGCCTTGCGATTGTGCTGGGGCTTTCATTTCGGCAACCGCCAGAAGTCGGTACATTGCCGCTGTGATTAGAAAGGTCATGTTGTCGGCTCCACGACCCTGCACCAGCTTGTCGGAAGCGATTTTTGTCTCGGCCATGATTGCGAACTCACCCATTTGAGAGGCGATTGCGAAAGAGCGACCTCACGTGCGAGCTTCAGGCAGGAGCGAACGGCACGTAGCTGACGATCTTCTTGCGTCATCTGGAGCCGTTCATCACACTCGCCACGGGCTGGGTGGCGGCGAAAAAAGTAAAGTACGAACAGGCCTGTTTCAGCGGTGGGCTCCCATGCCCTTTGATCGGCCCGAAGCCTAGCACCTGATCGTCGTTCGGCTGCGGTCAGTCATACCCCTTAAATTTTGATCACGCCCAAGGCTTTGGTAATGTCCAGAATTATGATCACAAGGCGCCCCTATGACCAAAATAATGGTCAATTCTTGACCCGAATATTGCGCTATGGCATGGTGTGCAAAATTATGCACATGAAATCTTCTTACGTCCATTTGAATGAACAGAGGCTCAGACATTGCCCCGCGCAAGAAGCTATTCACGCGTGACGCGCCAGGCACTCACCGTGCTTGCAAAGCTGATCCGCATTGGCCGGGCCGAACGGGGCCTAACCGCTCAGGAACTGGCCGACCGCGCCGGCATCAGCCGGACGACGCTGTCCAGCATTGAAAAAGGCGCGCCGGGCCCCGAAATCGGCATCGTCTTCGAGGTCGCCTCACTCGTCGGCGTGCGTCTGTTCGACGATGACGAGCGCGCTCTGCAGGTTCAAAATTCCCGCCTCGACGAAAAACTGACCTTGCTGCCCAAGAGCGTTCGACACTCCGCCAAGGAGGTTGATGATGACTTCTAGGGCGGATGCCACAGAGGCCTTTGTCTGGATCTGGCTGCCGGGAGCAACGGAACCGGTGGTGGCGGGCCGCCTCGACCAGGAGGGCGAGCGCCTGCTCTTTACCTATGGCGCCAGCTACCGGCGACGCCAGAACGCGATTTCCATCTATGAGCCAGAACTGCCGCTTCAGGAGGGTGTGATTGCCCCCGACAACGGGTTGCTGATGGCGAGCGCCATTCGCGACGGTTCGCCAGATGCCTGGGGCCGCCGCGTCATCATCAATAGGCTGACGGGACAGAAGCGTGACGCTGCCGGCGTGCCGGAGATCGGCGAGCTTACCTACCTGCTCCAGTCAGGCTCCGACCGAATTGGCGCCCTCGATTTTCAGGCGTCGGCAACAGAGTATGTCCCCCGCCTTGCGGCACAAGCATCGCTCGACGAACTTATGGAAGCGGCCGCCCTCATCGAAAAGGGTGTTCCTCTCACCCCGGCACTCGACCAGGCGATCAATCACGGCACCTCGATCGGCGGAGCGCGCCCCAAGGCGCTTATCGACGATGGCACAAAGAAGTTCATCGCTAAATTCTCGGCGAGCAACGACACCTACAGCGTCGTGAAGGCTGAATTTATCGCAATGAGGCTGGCGAGCGCCAGCGGGCTCAATGCGGCATCCGTGTCGCTAACTCGAGCCGCGCAAAAGGACGTGCTGCTGATCGAGCGCTTTGACCGCAGGCGCACAAAGCACGGCTGGACGCGGCAGGCGATGGTCTCGGCGCTGACGATCCTTGGGCTTGATGAGATGATGGCACGATACGCGTCTTATGAGGATTTGGCGGAACTGATCCGCCATCGCTTCACCGCCCCCAAGGATACACTGAAGGAGCTTTACGGACGGATTTGCTTCAACGTGCTGTGCGGCAATACTGACGATCACGCCCGCAACCATGCGGCGTTCTGGGACGGCAAGATGATGACCCTGACGCCCGCCTATGACATCTGCCCGCAAAATCGTACGGGCATCGAAGCCACACAGGCCATGCTGATCAAGGGCGAGAGACGTGCCAGCACGCTGGCGACCTGCCTTGCGGCCGCTCCGGATTACCACCTGAAAGAGGCGGAAGCCGCCGCGCTGATCGAAGACCAGATCACGGCCATGGCTCAACAATGGCAAGCTGTCTGCGACGAAGCCGAATTGAGCATTGTCGACCGCAAGTTTTTCGCCGGCCGTCAGTTTCTCAATAGCTACGCTATAGAAGGGATCGATGGTCACAATGCTCTGCAAGATGCGTTTGGCGCTGCACGGAATACGCTGATCGCGAGTGCAAATGTCTAATAATGGGCGCTTGCAGCCGCCCAGAGGACGCGCTTGGCTGAGCCCATTGCTACGCTCACTCGGCCATAGGTGTTGTTTTCCAAGTGGAAACTTAGCAGGGCATGGAGCTCCAAGAACAAACGAAAAACGAAAGTTGTCAAACCCGGAGGTTGAAAGTATCAAACTCGGCATATCAATGACTTAGAATGGTGCCCGGAGGCAGATTTAGAACCACCGACACGCGGCTTTTCAAGCCGATAATTCCCGCTTCAGGGCGCCTCGGCCCTGAATGTAGAGCGCCTGATAGATGGCTTCATGGTTGATGCGCATGGTCGGGTCCTTAGGGAAGTCCAGCACTAGACGCCGCGCAATCTGTTCCAGGCTTTAGGCTGGGGACCAGCGTCGACTTTGCCGGTGAACGGCACGTCGTCCTTTCCGTACCACGACGGGGCCATCGAAGGCGATGCCGTCCGGTGGCTATGAGCCCGGCAAGCCGGCCTTGTACGTATTTGAAGGTTGGGGAAACAACCAGAGAATTGGCAATTCGGCGGCCCGTATGCCGCGACAGCGGCTTCGTTCAATCCCGAATCTGGTTACGTGCGACACGCATGAGTCGTTTCTTGTGAGCCGTCGAATGTAAAAATTTTGGGACAATTGGACCATCCGGCCAAATTTACCGCGGACTGCAGTGCCTCTTCAAACGTCGAGGGACTTTCACCCCTGTTCGAGATAATCGGCAGGTCCATCATTAGCGCTGCGGTCGCATATTCGCTGCGGTCGCATATTCAATGCCGAGTATGAAGATTCGAGCATCAGGCAGTCTTATTTCGCTCTTGCATCATATCGCACCTTCAACCGGAGAATAAGGAAACTCGTTCTTGGGAAACGTTCGTGACGGCGACCGGCAGTACGTTCACCCCTCTGATCCAAACCCTAGGCAGTCGAGTACCTGCCCAGACGCACCGGGCGCCCGGTTCCGAGCAGGCGTGAGTTTTCGACGAGGTAGTCGATAAAGCACCTGACGCGCGCCGGCGTGTGTGCGCCGCCGACGAACACCGCATGGATTTCCTCGACCTCTCCAGGATTGAAGTCTTCCAGAAGTGACACGAGCTGCCCCGATTGAATTGCCTGCTCTACGGTCTCCGTCCCCACGCGCGTAATACCTACGCCTTCGACGGCGAGTTGGCCCAGGGTCTCGCCGTTGTTTGCCTCCACGCTGCCTTTGATGGTCAATGGATAGTCGCGCCCGTCTTTCCGAAACGGCCAGGTTGGGGCGGCTCGCTTGAAGTTGAAACCGAGGCAATCGTGATCATGCAGGTCCTCTGGCACTTCCGGCGTGCCTCGACGCGCGAGGTATTCGGGAGAAGCGACAATCACTTTGCGTGTTTCGCCAAGCTTTCTCGCTGTCAAAGGCCCGTCTGCAAGCGGCCCGAAACGGATACCCACATCCGCCTGCCCAGCAGCAATATCGACGACGGTGTCAGTGAGGTTGACGTCGAGCATGATGTCAGGATACCGCCGGATGAACTCGCCGAGAAGCGGAACCAGCGACAGTCTCCCATATTGTATGGACGTTGTCACCCGCAGGCGCCCGCGCGGAGAGCTTCGGTCCGAGATCATCTGCTCGGTTTCCCGGAGGTCCGCAAGGATTCTACGGGCGGCAGACAGATATGCCATGCCCTCAGCCGTAAACGTCAGCAACCGGGTTGTCCTCAGCAGGCGAACGCCGAGCCTTGCTTCAACGCGATCAACAATCCTGGCGATTGATGAAGGTGCAAGACCAAGGCGGCGGCCCGCCGCTGAAAAACTTCCCGCCTCGGCGACGAGTGTAAACACCTCGAGATCGCCAATTACTTCCATCCCGGCCATTTGTGCGTCCTGCGCAAAAGCGTTTAACGGGAAGAAGGCATACACATGCCATAAGAAATGTCCATCTTTGCATCTGACAGATCAATGCAACGTCTTGCCCTTAGGTGCTCCCAACGGGCGATTGAATGAAGTGGAAAACAGGATGATCTCGCCATTTACGATCCACATCTCCGATGAACGACTTTCGGCCATCCGCTCCAAGGTCGCCGCCTACGATTGGGCTCAGCTTACCGATGCCGGCGGCTGGTCGGCAGGCGTAGGCGTGAACGACCTCAAGCGCCTGGTCGCCCATTGGCTCGACACGTATGACTGGCGAAATGTCGAGCAGCGTCTCAATCGGCTTCCTAATTTCAAAACCGACATCGAGGGCGAAGGGATCCATTTCCTGCACGCCAAAGGCAATGGCTCCAGGCCGCCTATCCTACTCCTCCATGGTTGGCCGGGATCCTATCTCGAGTTCGAACGCGTTATCGATCCGCTCGTGGCGGACGGGCATGACGTCGTCGTTCCGTCCCTGCCTGGATTTGCATTCTCACAGCCGATCACTGGCGTCATCGGACCGCGGCGGGCAGCCGAACTGATGCATGTGCTGATGACAAGGCTGTTTGCCGACCGTCGATACATAGTCCAGGGCGGCGACTGGGGGGCGGCGATCGCCAGCTGGATGGCTTACAGTCAACCGGCCGCGTTGCTGGGTTTCCATCTGAACATGGTCAGCGTCCTTGCCAACGACGTCGTGCCAACGACCCCGGAAGAAAAGGACATGGCCAAAAGGCGGGCCGCAATCCTCGACTGGGAGACGGGCTACAATCACGAACAGGAGACCCGTCCACAGACGCTGGGGGTAGCGCTCGCTGACAGCCCGGTCGGAACGGCTGGGTGGATACTGGAAAAATTCGGAAAGTGGTCCGACCTGGGCATGACGGCAGACGGGAACCCGGATATCTATGGCAAGTTCTCGGAAGATGAACTGCTCACGAATATCATGCTCTACCTGGCACCGTCATCCGTCGTCACCTCGACTTGGATTTATCACGGCAAGCGACTAGAGGGATCGCAGACGTTTCCAGAGCGTACGCGCATCCAGGTCCCGACGGGCGTGGCGGCGTTTCCCGACCCGGTATTCCTTCCCCTGCCCAGATCATTCGCCGAGAACACCTATAATATCGTTCACTGGAGCGAGATGCCGAAGGGTGGACATTTCGCGGCGCTCGAGCAACCGGAGCTGATGCTTGCCGACTTGCGTGCGTTCATCGCCAAGATTGAAGGTGTCAGACTTTGAGGCCGAAAGATATGACTGCGACACGGACCGTAAATACGGAAACCTTGTCCATCGTTTGCCTGCAGTATGGCGCAGCTGACGGATGGCCGGTGATCCTTTCCCATGGGTTTCCCTACGACGTGCATGCGTTCGATGAAGTCGCTCCGATACTGGCGCAGGCCGGCGCGCTGGTCATCGTACCCTACGCCCGCGGCTTCGGACCGACCCGGTTCCTGTCCAAAGACACGCCTCGCAACGGACAGCAGGCAGCACGTGGACGCGATATCGTCGAGCTGATCGATGCGCTTGGGATCGAACGGCCTATTTTGGGCGGTTTCGACTGGGGCGGGAACGCCTCTTGTGTGGCGGCGGCCCTGTGGCCGGAACGGATCGGCGGCCTCGTCTCCTATGCCGGCTACGACATTATCGATGTCAACGGACAACGGCACACCACAACACCCGCTCTCGAGAAGGTCTTTTGGTACCAGCATCTGTTCCAAACCGAGCGTGGCCGCGAATGCCTGTCGCAACACCGTCGGGATCTCTGCCGGATACTGTGGAGACAGTGGTCTCCTGGCTGGCAGTTCGATGACGCTACGTTCGCCAGGTCGGCCGACGCATTCGAAAACTCTGACTTCGTGGACGTCGTGATCAGCTGTTATCGCCACTCATTCGGTCTTGAGGCGGGAGAACTTGCATTGCAGGGCTTTGAATCCCGTCTGGCCCAAAAGCCTCGAATAAACGTGCCCACGATAACGCTCGACGGGACGAACGATCCTCTGAAGCCACCTGGGACGTCGGAGCATTCAAAGATGTTTGCCGGCTTTCACGAACACCGCGTCGTCGACGCGGGTCACAACGTTCCACAGGAGCAGCCCGTGGAATTCGCGAGCGCTGTCATCAGGGTCCGCGAGCAGATGATTGAAGCAAGGGACAAACAAAGATGACGAAGACACTGGCCGATTTGTACCAAGGATACATCGGCTGCCTCAACTCTCAGGACTGGGGGAATCTTGAGAACTATGTCGGCACCGAGGTTGCCTACAATGGACGGATGGTCGGCCTTGATGCGTATCGACAGGCCCGGGAGAGGGAATTCCGCGAGATCCCCGACCTGCATTTCGATGTGCGCATTCTGGTATCGGACGAAAAAACCGTGGCCAGCCGCCTCGAATTTGAGATTAGTCCGAGTGGCGAGTTCCTCGGCCTCCCCGTCAACGGGAAACGCGTAAAGTTTTCCGAAAATGTCTTCTATGAATATGAAGGCGGCAAGATTGTCAGAATATGGTCAGTGCTCGACAAGGCGGCGATAGAGGCCCAGCTCTCGCGATCCTAATACAGGGAACCCCTGAACTACCCCCGTGACCTCTTTGGACGATGGTTGCTGTCGCGCGGGAACGACGCCTGCAAATCAGTCTTGACGGGCCATGAGCAATTCGGCTTCTCCGTTTAAATCCGACACTTCCACATAAGGCATCAAGCCCAATCAGAAGCAGATTGGTCGCTTGCACAGTCTTTTAGACGGCCACGAAGCCGCCATCGACAAACAGCTCCTCGCCACCAACGAAGCTGCTTTCGTCAGATGACAGAAACAGCACTGCCTTGGCGATCTCTTCGGTCTGGGCGAGCCTGCCGAACGGAATAGTCTGCTTCATCCATTCTTCAGCGCCGGTATTGTTCTTCAGATAGGTATGCATTGCCGGAGTCATGACCATGCCGGGAGAAACGACGTTCACCCGGATGCCCTCACTTTTCAGATCGACTGTCCAAGTTCGCGCGAAGGACCGGATTGCTGCCTTTGTCGCGCTATAGATGGAAAGGCTGGCAAAGCCCTTGCTACCCGCCCCGGATCCGCTCAACACGACAGCGCCGCCAGCTGACATGAGTGGAAGGGCCTTTTGCACCGTGAACACGGTACCCTTGACGTTGATGTCGAAGACGCGGTCAAAATGGTCCTCTTCGATGCTACCGACTGGAGCCGACTCGGATACGCCAGCATTGGCGAATACCACATCCACCCGACCGTGATCTCGCTTTACCTGTGCGTACAGTCTGTCGAGATCGGCAAGATTGCTGACATCACCCTGAACACCAAGAGCGCCATTGCCGATTTCCCTGAGCGCTTCGTCCAGGCGCTCCTGCCGACGTCCCGTGATATACACATGGGCTCCCTCTGCCGCGAACGACCCGGCTGTGGTCAAACCGATACCGTCCGTTCCGCCCGTGATCACCACGACCTTGTTCTCAAATCGCTTCGTCATTTCGTAAGCTCGCTTTTGCTCAAGTGGAGGATTGCTCCACTTGATATATGGAGATATCCTCCACTTGGCAAGTCATAGCGAGATAGTTTTTGGCAAAGGAAATCCCATTGCGAGTTGACGCGCAGCTAAACAAGGAGCGAATCCTTGCGGCGGCAGAGGAAGTCTTTCTGGAGAGAGGCGCAGGCGTATCGCTCGACGAGGTCGCAAAACGTGCTGGCGTCGGTATCGGGACGCTCTATCGAAGGTTTCCGACGCGCGAAGAACTCCTAGCCGCGACATACAGCGCCCGATTCCTAAATTTGGCCGAGACCAGTCGTGCCAGAGAAGCTGAGCTCGACCCATTGAGTGCCTTGCGTGCCTATTTGGAAGAACTCGTGCAATATACGAATGTCTATCGGGGTTTTGCGACATCGCTTGGGACGGTGCTGCAGATTGGAACGCCCGGATGTCTCGCAACCAGCAATGCAGGGTCCCGGCTTTTGCAGAATGCGCAGCAGGCGGGCGCTATTGCACCTGACATCACCTTCAACGACTTAGTATGCATCGCGACCGCGATCTCGCTCGCAACGGAGCAACACAGCTCACCGCAAGCTCATATCACCCATTTGGCGAGCACCTTTATGAATGGAATCGTTAAACGCTGAGCCGTCTGCAACGACCGCAATGCGGCCGTAGCCGCTCTAGCGATCGAAGCTTGACAAGCCAATTCGGTGTTATCCAGTCGAGGTGGGATCAGTACATAGCTGACGGTGTAAAACTGCCATGCCAAAGTGAACGGCAACACATTATCCATTCGCCAATACACGGGCTAGTGAGCCGCGTAACCGCAGTCAACCATTGCGCCGGCTCCATGCCGATCTGGTCACGCTCGATCAGAGGCGGCTGACCACTGACTAAGCGCCCCTGTCTGCCGCGGACTAAGACCCATTCGTCGCAACAAGGCCGGTTACGGCCAGTGCGCGGGTATTTTGTCCGCTGCATAATAAGATGCAGTTTTTGCATGCGGCGGCACTCGGGAATGCTGGCCGCAACCCACTGAACGCGGTCTGCAAGCATGACCATTTGGTCGCATCCCGGTAATACCGGGACGCGGGCCAGATGGCGTTAAATTCGATCAGATCACCGGTATCTCAGGGATAGGCGGTCGATCCGTCCGGCTTCTTGGTAATCTTGCGTTCCCAGTGGATGTAATCCTCGGTCGCCAGAGCCTTTTCGTCGATCTCGATGCCCCAGCCGGGGCGGTCGGGGCGAAGTTCCATGTGCCCATCAATCGGAACATAAGGATCCAGGGCCCAGGGCGCGTGCACATGCGGCTTATATTCGAGGATCTTGAAGTTCGGCTGGGCGGCGCAGAAGTGGATATTGACCGCGGTGGCCAGCGGGCCCATCGGATTGTGCGGGGCGATGGTAACGTAGTGGGCCTCGGCGATCGCCGCGATGCGCCGCATCTCGGTGACGCCGCCAACGACGCAGATATCGGGCTGGATGATATCGGCGCCACGGGCGTTCAACAGCGCCAGGAATTCGAAGCGGTTGTAGAGCGATTCACCTGTGGCGAGCGGCACGGTCACCTTCGACTTCAGCTCGGCCCAGGCCGGGATGTGCTCGGGGCGGATCGGCTCCTCGTAGAACAACGGGTCATAGGGGGCGATGGCCGCGGCCAGCTGCACGGCCTGGTAGGGCTCGTAGATCTTAGCATGGGCATCGAAGGCGAATTCGAAATGCGACGGTGTGATCTCGCGGATCTTGCCGAAATAGTCGCCGGTTTCCTTGACCAGTTCGCCCCATCGGGTCGTGTGCAGGTCGCGCCGGTAGGGGCTGAGCTTGAAGGCGGTGTAGCCAAATTCCTCGTTCAGCTGCAGTGTCTGCTCCAGGGCGATCTGCGGCTCAGGGGCGGTATAGACGCCGCAATAGATCCGCACCCGGTCGCGGACATTGCCGCCGAGCAGCATGTAAACCGGAAGGCCGGCCGCCTTGCCGGCGATGTCCCATAGCGCGTGGTCGATCGCCGAAATCGCTGCCAGTCCCATGGCACCGGGGGGGAAGCGGGCCTGCTGGTTGAGTTTCAAGATCAGATACTCGACACGGCGGGGATCCTCGCCTTCGATCTGGTGGAACAGGTAGTCGAGCATCGGCGGCAGCGCCCAGTCGGGACCGTGGTTATAGGCTTCGCCCCAGCCGGATATGCCTTCGCTGGTCTCGATCTTGACGAGAAGGCGAGGGCGCTCGTCGACGCGCTGCATGTATGTCTTGAGAGCGGTAATGTGCATGTCAATCCTCCTGTCAGGCCGCGCGGTTTTCGCTGACGCGGTTGACGATTTCCTTCAGGATTTCGCGTTCCTGATCGTTCAGGGCCTCCACCCCGGGTACGCGAACGGGGCCGACATCGGTGCCGAGCATACCGAGCGCCTCCTTGACGACGGTGACGTTGGCGCCGTTCAGGTATTTCGTCCGCATGGTTTCAAAGCCGGCGATCGCATCGATCAGCTCGCGCGCCGTCGCATAGTCTCCGGCCTCTAGCGCGCCGTGGATGGCATGCGAGCGTTCCGGGAAGACGTTGACCAGGCCGGAGGTGAAGCCGCGGGCACCCATGGCGTAAAAGGCCGGCGCCCAGCCTTCGGCCAGCCCGCAGACCCAGATGGCCGGCGCGTCCTTGGTCGAGCGGATGACGTCGGCGAGCAGCATCAGGTTGCCGGATGCGAACTTGATGCCGGCAATGTTGGGGTGCAGCGCCAGCTTACGGAAATCGGCGATGGAAAACGTGTCGCTGCGCACATAGGCGATCACCGGCACGGTGCAGGCGTCGGCCAGTTCTAGAAAATACTTGCTCTGGTAGGATGGTCCGGCAAATGGGTCCATCGGGTGGTGGCCCATGATCGCATCCGCACCGGCGGCAATGGCGTCGCGCGCCAAAGCCTTGGCCTCTACCAGCGAACGGCCGACGGCGGCGCTGACCAGGGCATTGCCGGCGGCGGCCTCGATCGTGGCGCGGTGGACGAGACGAACTTCGTCCAGCGACAAGGTGAAGAATTCGCCGGTATTGCCGGCCGCCATCAGGTTGTGGACCTTGGCCGCTGCCATCTTCTCGATCAGCGTTTTCAGCTTGGCGACATCGACGCTGCCGTCGGCCGCGTAGGGCGTGACAGGAACACCCGAAATACCCGTCAGGGCCCGGCGAACTCGCGCAATAGCTTCGGTCACTTTAAACTTCCTCTTTGTTTTTAAAAACGATGTTCAGATAGGTGTCGCCGGAGCGGACCACGTGGTCGCGCATCACTCGCTCGGATCGGTCGATGTCGCCCGCGATGATCGCCTCGGCGATGGCGGCATGTTCACCCAACGCCAGCTCGCGCTCGGTCGGATTGGAATGGATCACGCGGCGGATGCTGGCGTCGTAGAATTGCTGCCGTTCGATCATCCGCGCCAGGTACTGGCACTGGGACGCCACATGGATCTGCTCATGGAAGGTCTCGTTCAGGGCGATCAGGTCGTCAGCCGCCCCGGATCGGGTCGCCTCCGTCATCAGGCCGATGGTGGCCTGCAGCTCGGTCGCCGCGGTCTTGGAAAGGCGCTTTGCCGCCAGATGGGCAATCATCGATTCGAGTGCGGCCCGCGCCAGGATCATCTCCTCGGCCCAGCTTGCATTGAAGCGGATCAGCACGCCGCGGCGGGGGAGGGTTTGTACCAGCCCCTCCGTCTCCAGCTGGCGCAATGCCTCCTTGATCGGCGTGGTGCTGACGCCCAGCTGCTCGGCAAGCTGCCGTTCGTTGAGCTTCTCGTTGACGCCGAATTTGCCGGAAAGAATGGCGCTTCTGAGCGTCCGGTGGACGTGATCGCGCAGGGTCGTGAGAAAGCGCGGATCGAGCTTTTCGATCCTCTCGTCGTGAAACGATAGTCCATCTTCTTGCTTCATGAACCAATTCCCCGGTTGACGCACGATCCGTTCTGTGAGATCTGATATACCAGATTTCAGATCAATGTCGATATGAAATCTTGTTTTTGTTGCAGGGTTCACGCTCTTGGGAGGAGTTGACATGGATTTGCTCAGACGCTCGTTTCTGATGTCCACCGCGGTCGCCGCCGCTATTTTCGCGGTACCGTTTTCGGCCAGCGCCGCCACGCCTCAGGATCAGCTGGTCATCGCCCAGAACCTGTCGTCGATGCGCGGCCTCGATCCGAACGAGCTTAATCAGCTGGAAGCTGCCGAAGTGGTGGCCAACCTCTATGAGCGCCTGATCGTGCTGCCTGCCGACAGCATCACCACGCCGACGCCCGGTATTGCCGAAAGCTGGACCGTTTCCGCCGACGGCAAGACCTTTACCTTCAAGATCCGTTCGGGCGTGACTTTCCACTCCGGCAACCCGCTCACCGCCAAGGACGTCGAATGGTCCCTGCGCCGTTTGGTGACGCTGGGTCTTGCACCGTCCGTCGATCTGCGCCAGTGGGGCCTCAAGGAAGACAACGTCGCCACTCTGATCACCGCCACCGACGATACGACCCTTGTCCTGCAGACGCCGGAAGTCTGGAATCCGAACCTGATCCTGCTGTCGCTGGCAAGCTTCTCCACCTCGATCCTCGACAGCAAGCTTTTGGCCGATCACGTCAAGAACGACGATATGGGCCGCGAATTCCTGCAGAGCAACGATGCCGGCTCCGGCCCATATTCACTGCGCACCTGGCGCTCGAACGACCTGCTGATTGCCGATGCCTTCAAGGATTACTGGCAAGGCGAGCCGAAGATGCGCCGCGTCATCGTCCGCCACCTTCCTGAATCCGCAGCCCAGCGTCTGCAGCTCCAAGCCGGCGATATCGACGTCGCCACCCGGCTGTCGTCGACCGATCTGAACGCCCTCGACCAGGGCGGCAAGGTGACGATCCAGAAGACCCCCGGCTTCGGCTATTACTATGTCGCCCTCAACCAGAAGGACGAGATCCTCTCGAACCCGAAGGTTCGCGAAGCCTTCCGCTATCTGATCGATTACGACGGCCTGGCCGGCACGGTGATGAAGTATTACGGCGTCAAGCAGCAGACCATCGTGCCGCTGGGTCTTCCTGGGGCCGTCGATGGAAATCCCTACACGCTGGACATCGAGAAGGCCAAGCAGCTGTTGACGGAAGCCGGATATCCGAACGGTTTCTCCAAGGTCTATTACGCCACCCCGGTGACGCCGGAATTCGAGGTTGCCCAGTCGCTGCAGGCCAACGCCGCCAAGGCCGGCATCACGCTCGATCTGCAGGCCGGCGATCACATCGGCAAGTTCCGCAGCCGTGAGTTCGAGATTTTCTCGGCCCGCACCGGCGAGCGCCTGCCGGATCCGCATTCGATCCTGCAATCCTACGCCACCAATGCCAACAATGCCGACGAAGCCAAGCTGACCGGCCTCAACGCCTGGCGTACGGCCTGGGACGTGCCCAAGGAAATCCAGGAAATGGTGATCGCCGCAGCCCATGAAACCGATCAGGCCAAGCGCACCGATCTCTATACCCAGATCAACAAGGCCTACCTCGCGTCCTCCCCAGCCCTCGTGACGTCGTTTCGGCGAACCGACGCCAAGGCCGTGCGCAATGAGGTCAAAGGCTATACCGGCCACTCCACCTGGCTGACCCGTTGGGATACGGTCACCAAGGGCGAGTGACCGCGATCGATAAAGGAAAGCGGACGTGAGCATCGCGCAAATTGACAATTCGCGCTCTTCAGCCGGGGCAACCTGGCTGAGGAGCATACGCAAGCTGGCAACCTCGTTCGCCGTCATTCTGACGACGCTCTTGGGCCTGCTGGTGATCACGTTCGCGATCGGCCGCATGGTGCCCGCCGATCCGGTCATCGCCGTAATCGGCGACCAGGCCGACCAGGCGACCTATGACCGGGTCTACCAGCAGATGGGTCTGGACAAGCCGCTCCACGTCCAGTTCGTCACCTATATCAACAACATCGCCCACCTGGATTTCGGCCAGTCGAACGTCACCAAGAATGCGGTGTCGAGCGACCTGGCCCGCGTTTTTCCGGCAACGCTGGAGCTGGCGTCGCTTGCCACCCTGATCGGTGCCGTGTTCGGCATCCCGCTCGGCATCATTTCCGCCGTCCGCAAGGGCACCTGGGTCGACCATCTTGCCCGCTTCGTCGGCCTGCTCGGCCATTCGACGCCGATCTTCTGGCTCGGCACCATCGTCATTCTGATCTTCTACGCCAAGCTCGGCGTCATACCCGGCAGCGGCCGGCTCGACGTCTACAACGAGGGACTGGTCGAGGGCCCGACCAATTCTCTGCTGATCGACGCGATCATTGCCGGCGAATGGGGCGTGTTCTTTGACGTGCTGCACCACGTGCTGGCACCGGCCCTGATCCTCGGCTATGCGGCCATGGCCTATCTCAGCCGCATGAGCCGCAGCTTCATGCTAGAGCAACTGCGCCAGGAATACATCCTGACCGCCAAGGCCAAGGGGCTCGACCAGCACACCATCATCTGGCGCCACGCCTTCCGCAATATCCGCGTGCAGCTGCTGACCATCGTTGCGCTGGCCTATTGCGGCCTGCTGGACGGCACCGTGCTGATCGAAACCGTGTTTGCCTGGCCGGGACTCGGCCAGTACCTCACATCCGCTCTGTTCTTTGCCGATATGAATGCGGTGCTCGGCAGCGTTCTGCTGATCGGCCTGATATCGATCGCCATCAACCTGCTGTCGGACATCGTCTATCGCTTCCTCGATCCACGTACGCGGTAAACCCATGACAACACGATATTTCAGTGACCTGCACGACTGGCTGATCAGCGAGGATTTTTCCTCGACGCATCAGGCGCGTCTGCACAAGGCCTATGTCTTGTGGCTCAGCCTGGTCAGCAATCCGCTGGCGCTCGGCGGCCTGATCGTCGTCGTCGCCCTGGTGGTCATCTCGGCGCTTGCGCCTTTGCTGTCGACCCACGATCCGATCGCCCAGGACCTGGCGCTCGCCCTGCGGCCGCCATCGGCCGAGTTCTGGTTCGGAACCGACGAGTTCGGCCGCGACGTCTATTCGCGGCTGGTCTATGGCGCCCGCACCACGCTCTATATCAGCATCCTGGTGACGGTGATCGTCGGCCCGATCGGCTTCGTCATCGGCGCCACCGCCGGCTACCTTGGTGGCTGGGTTGATGTCGTGCTGATGCGGATCACCGATATTTTTCTCTCCTTCCCGAGCCTGGTTCTGGCGCTGGCTTTTTCCGCGGCGCTTGGTCCCGGGATCGAGAATGCGGTGATCGCCATTGCGCTCACCGTCTGGCCGCCGATCGCTCGTCTGGCCCGCGCCGAGACGCTGACTTTCCGACAGGCCGATTTCGTGGTGGCGGCCGAGTTGCAGGGGGCGGGCATGGGGCGCATCCTGTTGCGCCATATCGTGCCGCTCTGCGCACCGTCGATCATCATTCGCCTGACGCTCAACATGTCGAGCATCATCCTGACCGCAGCCGGCCTCGGCTTCCTCGGTCTCGGTGCCCAGCCGCCGATGCCGGAATGGGGTGCGATGGCCGCTTCCGGCCGCCAATATCTTCTGGACGCCTGGTGGCTGACCACCGTTCCAGGCCTTGCAATCCTCATCGTCAGCTTGGCCTTCAACCTGCTCGGCGACGGTTTGCGCGACATCATGGATCCCCGCAATGCCTGATACCAGCGACACCATCCTCTCCGTCGAGAACATGTCGGTGCAGTTTCCGACCCTGTCGGGATCGGTCGCCGCCGTGCGCAACGTTTCCTTCAAGGTCGGCCGCGAAAAGGTCGGCATCATCGGCGAATCCGGCTCTGGCAAGAGCACCACCGGCCGGGCGATCATGCGCCTCCAGCCGCAAGGCGCCATCGTCACCGCCGATCGGCTGCAGTTCGAGGAAGTCGATCTGCTGGCCGCCAACGAGGCACAGATGCGCAAGATCCGCGGCAGCCGCATCTCGATGATCTTGCAGGATCCGAAATACTCGCTCAATCCGGTGATGACCGTTGGCGATCAGATTTCCGAAACCGTCATCCTGCACGAGCGTGTCTCCCGCCGCGAAGCGCGGACCCGGACGCTGGCGATGCTGGAACGGGTCAACATCCGCGATCCCGAGCGGGTTTACGGGCTGTATCCGCATGAGGTTTCCGGCGGCATGGGCCAGCGCATCATGATTTCGATGATGCTGATCTCGCAGCCGTCTTTGATCATTGCCGACGAACCGACATCCGCGCTCGACGTGACCGTGCGCCAGCAGGTGCTGAGCATTCTCGACGACCTGGTGACTGAGCGCAATATCGGCCTGATCTTCATCTCGCACGATCTCAATCTCGTGCGCAGTTTCTGTGATCGGGTGCTGATCATGTATGCCGGCCGGATCGTCGAATCGATCGACGCCGACCAGCTGGAGCATGCCACCCATCCCTATACGCGCGGCCTGCTGAATGCGCTTCCGAGCCTGGAACATCCCCGCGACCGGCTGGAAGTTCTCAAGCGCGATCCGCAATGGCTGGAGGACTGACATGGCTATGATCAAGGTAGACAATCTCTCCGTATCCTACGGCCACGGCCATGATGCGCTGAGAGTCGTCAAGGACGTGTCGTTCGAGGTCGCCAAGGGCGAGACGTTTGGCCTGGTCGGCGAAAGCGGCTGTGGCAAGTCGACCGTGCTCGGCGCGCTGGCCGGCCGCAACAAGAACTGGGGCGGTTCGGTCGTCATCAACGGCGAGGCGGCGCTGCCGAAACGGACCAAGGCGCAACTTGCCCTGCAGCAGATGGTATTCCAGGATCCGTTCGGCTCGATCCATCCCCGCCATACGATCGGCCGCACCCTGCTCGAGCCGCTGGAGATCCATGGGCTCTATCAGCGCCCGGAGCGGATCGCCCAGATGCTGCAGGATGTCGGCCTGCCGCATAACTTCCGCTACCGCTTCCCGCATCAGTTGTCCGGCGGCCAGCGCCAGCGCGTCGCCATCGCCCGGGCGCTGATCCTGAAACCGCAGATCCTGCTCCTCGACGAGCCGACCTCGGCGCTCGACGTCTCCGTCCAGGCGGAAATCCTCAACCTTCTAAAGGACCTGCGCGACCGCGAAAACCTCACCTTCGTCCTCGTCAGCCACGACATGGCGGTGATCGCCCATCTCTGCGACCGCGTCGCGGTGATGCAGGACGGCGTCTTCGTTGAAGTGACCACGAAGCAGAACCTGCTGCAAGGCACCGTCGCCCATCCCTATACGAAGACCCTGCTGGACGGCAGCAAAGGCTACGTCTCGCCGCGACAGCGCCCGGATTCGGCCGTACAGCGTCCAGGCTAGACGGCGCTGCGTTCGTATCTACTACCGTTCGCGGCCGACGGCACTGACAAGGGTGCATGGCAGGACAACGCATTCGTCGAGCGGCTTTGACGGTCACTCAGACACGAGGAAGTCTACCTCCACGCCGACAAAACCGTGCCGGATGCCCGCGCGGGCATCGGAGGATATCTGACCTTTTAAACTCGACCCAAGGTCCGCTCAAGAGGTGAAGCGGCCATCCAGCAGAGACAAAATGCTGCGGGACGACGTGTGCAAAAGGCAGGCTTGACACCGCGCTTACCACAGCCAAAACAGTAGAAACCAGCCGGCATCGGCCACCGCCAGCGCTGCTGCAACTGATGCCGTCGCGCCGCCCCGCGCCAGGCTGGAAACGGCATATAGGCCCGAAATCCTCCAGGCGAGGCAAAGCGACCATGCGGTTGCCAGGGCCAGGAAGGCGGCGCGAACCGGCAGCAGCAAGGGGAGATCGATGCCGTCCATCCGCAGCTGGGTGACGGTCATCGCCGACAGCCCGAGAAAGACGCCGGCGGCCGCAAGGGGAATGAGGGCCTGGGCCAGGTGATGGAACCGCTGCGCCCTCCATCCGCCGAGGCAGGCGGTTGCGGCCGCCAGCAGCGCCATTATCGCGGTCCCGGCGACAAGCGCCGTGGCCACGATGTAACCGACCAGCAGGCCGCCGTCGAGAAGCGTCAGCACGTCGTTGCCGGCCGGATAATTGGTCAGCACCCACCAGGGGGCCGTTGCCTGCAGGGGCCAGATCAGGCCGTTGTCGATGAGGGCGAGGGCGACCGTCTGCTTGGCCGATATGAGCCACGGGCTCGCGCTCCACTGGAAGCCGCCGGCCGCCACGCCCATCAGCCCGAACACGATCAGCACCGTTTCCCAAGGCTTGGGGTGTTCGCCGGCCACATAGATGATCTCATGGCTCGGCGACCGGCGCGCCAGGCGGATGGCACCCCGAAAGCCGCTGCAGCGGCCGCACATGTGGCAATCGCTGCCGCCGCGCATGGTCTTGAGCGCCACAAGCGGGGCGCAGTTCACCGTCCCGGGTGGCCGCCCGCCGCGCTGGTGCGCGCTCCACAGGTCCGGCTCGACGCGGAAATGCAGCGGCGCCAGCTTTGCCAGCAATCCAAACACGCCGCTGACAGGGCACAGGAAGCGACACCAGACCCGCTTGTTCTTGCCATAGAGAAAGCCGATCACAACCGCGGCGGCCGTCGACCCTCCGAGTATCAGCAGGGCGGGCTTGGGATACTGGTAGACGCTGATCATCTGGCCATAGAGGGTGGTGCCGGCAAAGCCGATCGTCGGCCAGCCGGGCCATTGCAGCCAGCGTGGGATGGCGCCGCCGCGACCATGACGGCTGGCCAGTTCCGAGAGCGAGCCTTCGGGGCAGAGCAGGCCGCACCAGACCCTTCCGACCAGGGCCGTGCTGAGCAGCACGAACGGCCACCAGATGCCCCAGAAGCCGAATTGCGCAAAGCGGGTGACGTTGTTCCACAGGGTCGCCGTGTGATCGGGAAGCGGCAGCAATGCCGGGACGACCAGCAGCGCGCCATATACCGCGACCATGCTCCACTGCGTCCGCCGGATATGGCGCTGGTGGCTCGCCAGCCAGGTGCCGATCCTCTGCCAGACATCGTTGCCCCTGGCTTCGGCACGAAGGACAACGGTCATGCGACCTGCCCGCGGGCCGCATGCCGCGGCCATAGCAGGAGGACGACGCCCAGCCAATAGCTGCCATAGACCAGCAGCGGCAGCAGTTCCGGACGTGCGCGGTAGCCGGTAAGGCCCGCCAGCAGGCTGCCAGTTCCGCTGCCGTCGTCCAGCAGCCACGCGCTATCCCACAGAGGCAGCGATAGCGGCGAGACGAGACCGAGACCGATCGCCCGGTCCAATCCCGCCATGATCAGGGCGGCGGCCAGGAAGAAAAGGATGGTCTGGGTGACCTGGAAGAAGAGCGCCCACGGAAATCGCCGGGCGCCGAGCTGCAGCAAGGCATAGCTGCCGGCGCCGGCGGCAAGGCCGCTCAGTACCGCGGCCGCGGTCTGCCAGACGGTCGCGCCCGTCGCGCTCGCCAGGATGCCGTAGACGAAAACGACGGTCTCGCTTCCTTCGCGCAGAACCGCCGAGGCCGCCAGCACCGCCAGACCCCAGCCATTGGCGATCGTCCGTTCGGCCCTTCGTTCCAGGTCGCCACGCATACCGCGCCCCTGAGCCCGCATCCAGACGACCATCTGCAGGATCAGCATGGCGGCGACAAACACCATGAGCAACTGGAAATAGTCTTCGCGGTCCCCCTCCAGCCACTGCGCGAAGAACAGCAGGATCGCGCCGAGCAGCACTGCCGCCACAAGGCCGGCGGCGACGCCGCTCCAAAGGAAGCGGCAGCCGACGGAGACGAGGCCGCGGTCGGCACGATGTCCGAGCCAGGCATTGAGAATGCCGACGATCAGCAGCGCTTCCACGCATTCACGCCAGACGACCAGCGCGACCGGGACATAAGATTCGCCCATTTGGCCCTCCTATTCGGCAATCAGCTTGGCCGGCGGCATATCGAGATGGAAATCGTCGAAGAACAGATATTCGCCGGGATCGAGCCTGCGGATGACGATGAAGGTCGATACGCCCGGCCCGAGGACCTTTTCCTTGCGCAGCGGCAGGCTTTCGAATTCGATCGGACTCGTGCCTCTGTTGTGCAGTTCGAGCTTGAAGCGGGTGCCGGCCGGCACCTTCAGCACCGAGGGCCGGATCGCACCATCGGCAAATTCGATGACAAAGATCGGATCCGCGTCCGCCCGCGCGGCGGGCGGGTGGGCAAGGGCGATCGCCAGGGCAAACGCGGCGAGCGCCGCGCGGACAGGATGGAACATTGTGGCCTCTCCAAAGGAGGACGGTTTGCGCAGCGCACGGCCGCGACCGGGGTTCAGGCGTCAGTATCCGCCCTTCTTGCCGATGCCGGCGAAGACGAAGCTGTAGCTGACGGAAAAGGATTCGGGCCAGTCGGCGACACCGGTTTCCTTGTCGACATGACGGCCAAAATGGGCATCCTGCGGATTGTGCGGCTGCGAATGAATGGAGAGCTGCAGCGTGTATTTTCCAGGGCCGAAAAGCTTGACGTTGTCGCCGTAATGCGGTCCGTCGCTTGCCACCATCGGCATGAAGGCGCCGGCCGTCTCCTGTCCGTCATCCGTTTTGGTGAGAACGTATTCGACATGCAGGTTCGGCAGCCAGTCGCCTTCGGCAAAGCCGTTCCTGTTGTCGGCCGTCGCGTGGATATCGGCCTCGAGATGAATGTCTGTTTCGGCCGCCGGCGCCATCATCGCGGGCGGATCCATCTCGATCGGCTGCAGATAGACGGCAGCGACTTCCATGCCGTGCCCGAGTTGCGGTTCTCCGATTGGATACTCCGCTGCAAGCAAGGGAGAGGCGACGGCCAGCCCGAGAATGGAGGTGGCAAAAAGCGATTTCAATCCAGGCATGTCGTTTTCCCATTTTCGTTCAACGGTCGTCCAAATACACCGATCACCATGCTTTGCCGCGACAGGCGCGATGGCCCCGCGCAAACATGAACGATATACTCATCTTTAAAGTCTCCTGTTTGGACTTCCTTGCGCTGGAACAAATAGCCGTGGAATAAAGCGCAGAGACCGGTGAGGGTGACCCATTCGCACAGGCCGTAATGCTTGGCCCAGAGGCCCATTTCCGCGGCGAAGGCCTGCCCCCTTATCCGTCAAAAATTCGGCGGAGATTGCCCGCGACGGATGCGGGCAAACGCCTGGTCTCGCAATACCGTAGAAGCACGACTGCAACCGGCCGCAAGTGTCGATCCTGTTTGTCGAAACGCAAAGAAGCCACGCACACGTCGGCGTAGCGTGCTGGCAGAATACCGATGCCGGGCGGACACGCGGATGACCACGGAGCGAGAGCGACACTATCGGACCATGACGATGGAGATCATCGCGTCGAACGTCGGCGCGCTCGGCGAGATCGCCGATTGCCTGAACTTCCTCAAACCCGAACGACGAACCGACGCCGTGCGGCACACGGTCGTCTGGCCTGCGGTCCGCAGGCCGACGACCTTGCCCTTGAGCAGATCCAGCGTTTCCTTGATCTTAGCCAGCGCGTCGTGACCGCGCGAGGATGGGGCCGGGTTGTCAACGTCACTAGCCTTACCGTGCCTGGACGCCGCGAGCGCGCCAGCTACTCGGCGGTCAAGGCCGCTCTCGTCAGACTTACCCGGAGCTGGGTGCTGGAGTTGGCAACAAAGGGGGTGCCAGTGAATGCGGTCGCCCCCCGGACCGACTGAGACCGAATTTTTCCGGGCGAACAACCAGGTCGTAGCCAGGGTTAGGCACGCGTGTCGGGGGTGCCGATGCGGCGCTTTGGAGAACCAGAAGAGATTGCGGCGGCAATTGTTTTCTCGCTGTCTGACGAGGCTGCGTTCATGACCCTGCAGACGAAACTGTGCGACCGTATTGCTCGAAAAGATCTTCTGCGTCTCCGCAGCTCATTGCGGACCCCAGAGTTCGAACGGCCGTATCTTTCCAGGAAGGCGCGAGACCATGTGGCTCGGGGCAGACTTGATGATCACGCTCCTGCCGACCACATGCTGCGCGGGATCGACCGCCATCTCGAACTCGACAGCGCACGAGCGCACTTGAAGCCTTTCTACAGCAATTCCGGCCGTCCCTCAATGCCTGCCGCTCGGTTAGCCGGCTATTGTATAATCGGCACTGCGGGAATTCTCGCCCGACGATCAATCCAGGCGCGCGACAGATTGGCGGCCGCAGATCGCGCCTGATCAATGCCCGTGCCCGCAGCGCCGACATTTTCTGTCGCGACGGCGTTTGTATGGTGTCTTCCCGCGTGGACATGCGCGCTCGCGGCGTGGTATAAATTCCTAGGCGCCCACAAGGACCGGGCGGTGCAGGGACGGCAGGTCAGTAATGATGTCGAGGGATAAGAACGGGTACGCCCGGGCGATGTCGAACTACGTGATGCGCCGAAGCTGGTCCCCAGTGCAGAGTTACGCGTTCGCGGCGTCATCGGTGCTTATCGCGGTCATACTCCGGTATTTCCTCATGGGGGTGCTCGACGACCGGGCGATTTACATTCTCTTTGTTCCTCCAATCCTTGTGGCGTCGCTGACCGGCGGCATCGGACCCGGTGCGCTCGCGGTCGTTCTGTCGATCTGCTCGGCGGCCTATCTCAGGTCGCTCACGCCCGGCGGGATCCAGACACCGGAATTGTTCGTCTTCGCGACCGTCGGCGTCGGTATCGCAGTCATGGCCGAGTCGCTACACGTCGCCCACAGGGACATCACCATGTCCCAGGATGCCCTCGCAACCCGGGAAGCTCACCTCAAGTCGATCCTCGACACCGTCCTCGACGCGACGATCGTCAGCGAACAGGACGGTACGATCGTGTCGTTCAACGCTGCAGCGGTCAGGCAGTTCGGCTACTCGGAGGAGGAAGCGGTGGGACAGAACCTGCGGATGCTGATGCCGCAGCCCTACCGCCGGGAACATGACGGCTATCTGCAGAAATATCTCACCACGGGCGAAAAGCGAATCATTGGCGTCGACAGGGTCGTAGTCGGACAGCGCAAGGACGGATCGACCTTTCCGATGAAACTGGCGGTTGGCGAAATAAACACCGGCGGCCGGAGATTCTTCACCGGCTTCGTGCGCGATCTTACAGAGCTTGAAGAATCCGCGGCCCGTCTCCAGCAAATTCAGACCGAGCTTGCGAGACTGGCAAGGCTCAACGAGATGGGGGAAATGGCCTCCACGCTGGCCCACGAACTCAATCAGCCTCTCTCGGCGATCGCCAATTACGTCCACGGCTGCGCCCACATGCTGCGAGATTCGACCGATGAGAATGCCGACCGGTTAAAGGAAGCGATGAAGGAAGCCGGGCAGCAGAGCCTCAGGGCCGGGCAGATCATCAAGCACCTGCGGGAATTCGTCACCAAGGGAGAGACCGAGCAGACACCGAACAACGTCCGAGAACTCGTCGAGGAGGCAGGCGCGCTGGCCTTGGTCGGGTCGCGTGAGAAAGGCGTGCGAACAGTGTTCGATTTCGCCTCCGGTGCGAATATGGTGATGGTAGACCGCATCCAGATTCAGCAAGTGCTTATCAACCTGGTGCGAAATGCCGTGGAGGCAATGAAGGACACGCCGCGGAAGGAACTTCGGGTCGCAATCGCGCCAGGCGACAACAACAGGATTACAATTATCGTGGAAGATTCCGGCCCGGGTATCGCGGCTGACATCGTCCCTGACCTTTTCAAGCCTTTCACCACCTCGAAGGCGGGCGGCATGGGTATCGGACTTTCGATCTCCAGGCGGATCGTCGAGGCCCATGAAGGGCAGATGACGGCGTCGGAAAGCCCCTTGGGAGGCGCACGTTTCAGTTTCACGTTACCAGCATATGACGGGGGCAATGATGGCGACCGATGACTTCACCGTGAATATTGTCGACGATGAGGAGGCCGTCCGCAAGTCGCTGGCGTTCCTCTTGACCATGAGCGGATTCGCGGTGCGGGTACATGATTCGGCCACTGCCTTCCTCGAGGTAGCTCCCAATCTTCGTCAGGCGGTGCTCGTCACCGATCTGCGGATGCCCGACATGAGCGGCGTGGACCTGATCCGGCGTCTCGGTCCGACAGGCCGGTCCATTCCGTCTATCGTCATCACCGGTCACGGCGACGTGCCGATGGCGGTGGAGGCGATGAAGGCGGGCGCGGTCGACTTTATCGAGAAGCCGTTCGAGGACATCGTCATCATGGAGGCGATCCGGCGCGCCGCCGCGCGCCTCCATGATGGAGCCGCCGGGACGGAGAAGGCGGAGGCGGTCAGAGGGCGCCTGGTTACTCTCAGCGATCGCGAGCGCCAGGTTCTCGAACAGGTGATAACCGGCCAGCCCAACAAGGCCATCGCCTTTAGCCTGGACATCAGTCCGCGAACGGTGGAGGTCCACCGTGCCAACGTGATGGCGAAAATGCAGGCCCGCAGCCTTCCCGACCTCGTGCGGATGACGCTCTCGGCATCGTCTGGCGCGAGCGAAAAGGGCCGTCACGTTTGATTTGGAACAAGGCATCCGCCTGATCCTCATGCGATTGGTTGGTCTTGCGCAACCCTGCGCGGCCAACGCATACGGTTTTAGAATTGCCGACCAACGCCACCATCGTCACAGTAGCCCGCGACCCGGCATTGCTCCGCTCGCTGTCGTTCGCGCTGGAGGCGCATGGCTACCAGGTAAAGGCGTTCCAATCATGGAAGTCGGCCCGCGAGAGTGTCCGTGACGCCGCCTGCGTGATCCTCGACGGCTCGATACCGCTTTCCGACCGAGACGCCTGCCTTGGAATACTGCCCCGCGGCGTCGGCATCGTACTGCTTGCTGAGGACAAAGCTGCTCTGCCGCAATATCAAGGGCTTCAAGTCCTCCAGAAACCACTGTCAGGACTGGACCTCCTTGGCGCGGTAGAATCACTACGTACAAATCCCTAGTGGTACAACCGAATTTCGCGGTGTGGCGGCTTGAGGCATGGTCTCCAAACGAGATCTCGGGAGACGGACCATGCACGCTTCAGCATCCATCACAGCAGCACACTTTCCGGCGCCAGCGCTGCTGGCCAAATCGTTTGCCCGTCCGCAGGCAATGACGACGCTCGCCCCTGAGATGGAAATCTACGCGCAGGGCGAGGTGGCGGGGAACCTCTATCACATCGCATTCGGCGCCGTGAGGATTTACCGGCTGCTTGCGGACGGACGCCGGCAGATAATCGCCTTTCACATAGCCGGCGAAACATTCGGTTTCGAGGCCGGACGGGCGCGCAGTTTCTTTGCCGAGAGCATCGTGTCCACCGGCCTGGCGAGAGTCGATGTGGACCGCGACGGTCGCTATTCCTCTCAGCTTATGGATTTGGCATTGAGGGAGATGATCCGGGCCCAGCAGCATCTTCTGGTGGTCGGCAAACAGAGCGCCCTGGAGAAGGTGGCCGGCTTTCTGGTCGACCTGGCCGAACGCCAGGGCGACCTGAACCTGATCGACATTCTGATGACACGCACCGACATCGGCGACTACCTTGGCATAACCATCGAGACCGTATCGCGCAGCCTTACCAAACTTCGCACCGACGGGATCGTCAAACTGCATTCCAGCCGCACGATTGAAGTTCTGAAACCCGACTCCCTGCGCCGGCTAAGCCGCTAGAGCCGTCACTGCCAACGCGGCCGGAGCCATCCTCTCGCCATGCCCGGCTCGCCATCGAATGTGCGAATGCGAGCGACGCCCGTCCTTGACGACACATCTGGTCGGGCTCAGGAAACCTGAGATTCGAGCGAATGCAGAATGCCTCCTAATTCCGCCACACGGCCTATGGCCGGGTATCCCGGCGCCACGATCTTTTGCAGATCGTCCAGCATGCGGTGCCCGTACCCTAACCGAGTGGCGCGGCGATCTACGATGATGTCGCCTACTGGCGAAGGACGATCAGTGGACCTATGCGTGTTGCGTTGACGGCAAGCGCTCTTGTCACAAAGGCAAGAGCGTCATCCGTATTCGCAATTGTGATCGTGCCGCTGATGCGGCGATCGGCCAGCTCGGAGCCGGCAATGACGATCCGGCCTTGGAAGTGTCGGTTCATCTCCTCAACCACATAGGAAAGGGGCGCGTTATCAACTACGACCTGGCCGCGTTTCCAGGCGAGCGCTAAAAGCCCATCGATGGGGGAGACGATCGTCTGCTTTTTTGCGTAGTCGTAGCTCGCTTGCTCGCCCTGTTCGACCCGGATCGAACCTGACTTGTCCCCGTTGAGTTCGACCTGGACGGCATTTTCCGTGACCGTTACTTCCGTGTCGTCATCGCCGTAACGAACGTCGAACGCTGTGCCGACCGCCGTCACGCGTGCTGCCCCTGCCACGACCGTAAAGGGCCGTTCGGTTGCATGAGCAACCTGGAAGAAGGCTTGGCCCCGGAGAAGGCGAATGGTGCGGCGCTTGTCGGTAAAATCCACGGCGATTGCCGAAGAGGCATTGAGTTGGAGCTCGGAGCCGTCCTCGAGCGTAAGAACGGGCATCTCGTCGGTTCCAGTGATCACGTCCGCCTCCAACCGCATCGGCCCATTGAGGGCGAAGAAGGCGCCGGTCGCAAGCGCTGCCACAAGCAGCGTTGCGGTGATCGGCATCCCCGCTTTCCGGGGCTTCATCTTGATGTTGGCAAGCGCGGGATCGGATTGGATCGCCCGGCGGGCGTCACCCATCAGGCGTTCGGCGGCGCCGTAGGTCCGACAGTTTTCCGGATCGCGGTCGAGCCAATCCTTAAAGCGCGCCCTGTCGGCCGGCGACTGGTTCGGGTCGCGATTGCGTAGAATCCAGTCGGCCGCTTCGCGGTTGCGGTTTTTCTGAGCGTTCGTCGCTTCCTTGGCCGGCATCGGCATCTCCAGACTCGCCCCTGACCTTTAGACGTTCGACGTCCTTGGTTTGGGACTCTTAGATCAATTCAAGCAAAAGTACGTAGCGGTTTTCCGCCCGGAATGCCGGAATCTCTGGTCAGACTAGAGAAGGCGGTCGAGGCAGTGGGCGAAGGCGCGGCGCAGGTGCCGGTCCACCATGTTCCTGGAAATGTTGAGCTTGACGCAGATCTGGTCCGGCGTCAGATGATGCAGCCGATGCAGGATGAAGACGGCTCGGCGCCGTTCCGGCAATTCGGCTATCGCCTCGCGCAGGGTCGCGAGCCGCGCTTCGATTTCCAACGACTGGTCGGGTGCCCCTCCGACGCTTGCTACCGAAAGCGCTTCGCGCTCGGTGCCGGAGAACAGCCTGGCTTCCCTTGTCTGCCGGCGTTGGTGGTCGATGCCGAGATTGATGGCGGCCCGGCAGAGGAAGGCCTTGATCGAGCGCTTGTTCTCAAGCACGTCCGGCTTGGCAGCCAGTTTCACATAGAGATCGTGCACCACGTCGCGGGCGGTGGAGCACGGATGGCCGCGCCGACGGACGGCGTTGGTGATGTCGGCATAGTGGGCTTCCATGGCTCGGTTCAGCAGGTCGTTGCTGTCAAGATTGTCCCAGACGAGGGGCGAGGGGGAGGAGCTCGACATTGGCACACAGTTCCCAAACCAAAAGTCAGGTTCAAAGAGGCCGAACCTTGATGACAAAATGGCTAGCCAATCTCGAAAACCCATGCAAGTGCAATAGGTTAGAAAGATTCAAAACTAATAGTCACGCTTCCAGATAAATCAGGACTAAAATTATCATCTTATGTCTGATTTCGTTATCCGATTCAGCCTTGCGCGCTTCGTCCCTGGGTTACACCGGGCGCGAGCGGACTGTTCAGAAGGGTGAGCGGTGTGATATTTCGGTAACGGCTGCCGGTTGCCTCACAGCGGAATGCAGAGCGGCGTTCCGGCAACCGGGTCGCGAATCACGACCGTCTTCACGTTGAAGACATCGGCGATCGTCCCGGAGGAGATGACCATATCGGGCTTCCCGGCCGCCGTGATCCTGCCGTCCTTCACTATGACGATGTGCTCGGCGTAGCGCGCCGCCTGGTTGATGTCGTGCAGAACTGCAACAACCGTCTTCCCGTGCTTCGTGACGAGCGTAGTAATGAGGTTCATTAGCTCGACCTGGTGTTCGAGATCGAGATAGGTCGTGGGTTCGTCAAGCAGGATCGCTTCGCCCTGCTGCGCCAGCGTCATTGCGATCCAGGCGCGTTGGCGCTGGCCACCGGAGAGGCTGTCGAGCGCGCGGTCGGAAAGGTCCGTCGTGCCTGTCAGCATGAGCGCCTCGTCACATGCCTTCCGATCATCGGCCGACCAGCGGCTGAAAAGCGACCGATGCGGATATCGGCCCAGCCGCACAAGATCGCCGACAGTTAGGCCCTCAGGAGCTACGGGTCCCTGCAGCAGGACGCCCACCTTTCGCGCGACCTCACGGGTCGAGAGGTCGGTTAAGTCGCGACCATCAAGAAGAATGCTGCCGCCCGAGGGCTTCATAAGCGCTGCAAAGGCGCGCAGGATCGTGGACTTGCCGCTGCCATTGGGGCCGATCAGCGCCGTGAAGCGCCGTTCCGGAATCGACAGATCGAGCTTTTCGACGACGCGGCGCTGGCCATAGGCGATATCGACGCCTTTGCCGGAGATCTTGGCAGAGGGTTCCTCATCCATGGCCATGGCGGCGTCCCCACAGAAGATAGGCAAAGAAGGGGGCGCCGACGAGCCCGGTGACGATGCCGGCCGGAATCTGCGCCGGCGGCAGGATGATGCGGCCGATGAGATCGGCGGCGACGACGAGGCAGGCACCGACGAGAGCGGCGACCGGCAGGATCCAGGCATACGAGGCGCCGACCAGCCGGCGTGCGATATGCGGCGCGACGAGGCCGACAAAGCCGATGAGACCGGAGACGGCAACGGCAGCGCCCGAAAGCACTGTGACGAGCACGATCATTAGGCCGCGCACGCGATCGACAGGCTGGCCCAGGCTCTTTGCGGAATTGTCACTGAGGCGAATGAGATCGAGTTCGCGCACCGTGAGGAAGGCGAGCGTGACGGGGATGATAAGCCAGAGCGCGAGCAGCCTGACCTTGATCATATTGGCATCGTAGACGCTACCAGCGAGCCAGACCATCGCCCGCTGAACGTCGCCGATATCGCCGAAGGCGGAGAGAAAGGTCGTTCCGGCCGTAGCGAGCGAGGAAAGGCCGATGCCGATTAGGATGATGCGAAGTGAGGATGTGCCGCTGCGCCAGGCGAGCGCGTAGACCGCGAGCGCCATGGCCGCTGCGCCAAAGAACCCGGCCGCCTGCAAGAGCGCGACGGGCGGATCCTGGATCAGGACGATCACCGCCATGGCCGCTGCCGCCGCGCCACTGTTGATGCCGAGAACACCCGGTTCGGCCAGCGGATTGCGCATGACGGCCTGAGTGATCGTGCCGGCGGTCGCGAGTGCCACGCCGACGAGAAGGGCTAGAAGGACGCGTGGCAGGCGCAGGTCGTGGACGATCATCGCGCTTTGCGGGTCGGGATCACCCGTCCCGGTGAAGGCATGGTAGAGTTCCCGCCAGCTCAGCGATACATCGCCGTAGGCGAGACTCGCCGCGACGAGGAAGGCGAGCAGAAGCGTGAGGGCGACGAGAAGCCGGGTCATGCCTCTCCCCTCAGCCGCGTTCGGGCGAGATAGAGGAAGAACGGTGCGCCGACGAGCGCGATCGTCACGCCGACCGGAAAGCTCTGGCTTCCGAAGACGAGCCGTCCGGCCGCGTCGGCGACGACCACCAGCAATGCACCGCCGAGCGCGCAAAACGGGATGACCCAGCGAAAATCGACACCGACAATCATGCGCACGATATGCGGTACGACGAGGCCGACGAAACCGATCGGCCCGCAGAGCGCCACGGCGCTGCCCGCAAGCAGGATGACGATGGCGACCGATGCGCCGCGCCAGACGACCGGGTTCTGCCCGAGCGAGCGCGAGGCATCCGCCCCGAGGCTGAGCGTCGTGAGATGCCGGCCGAGGAGGAGAGCTGCGACGAGACCGGTGAGGATATAGGGCGCCACGGTTCTTGCCTGCGCCATGGTTCGCCCCGTCACCGAGCCCGCGGTCCACAGGCGCACGGCCTCGAGCGTGCTCTGGTCGAAGATCAGGACGGCCGTCGTGAGCGAGGTGAGGAAGGTCGCGACGATCGCACCCGCCAGCACGAGCCCGAGCGAGGATTGCCCGACCGCGCCGAACGAGCCCAGTGCATAGACGACGATCGCGGCGATGGCGGCGCCAAGAAGGGCAAGCCAGATATAGAGGTCGCCGATGCCGGCGCCGAAGAGGGACATCACGGAGACGACTGCAAAGGCCGCGCCGGCATTGATGCCGAGCAGGCCCGGCGAGGCCAGCGGATTGTTTGTGATGGCCTGCATGATGGCGCCGGAGACGGCGAGCGCGCTGCCCACAAGGAGCGCTGCGATGATGCGGGGCAGGCGGACAGTCGTCACGAGTAGATGGTCGCGCGAGCCGTCGAACTGAAAGATCGCGGCTGTAACGGTGGAGGGCGGCATGGCCACCGTGCCGAGCGCGATGGCGCTCAGCGCCGCAAGAACCAGCAGACAGAGCAGGGCCGCGAAAGCGAGCAATCGCCCGCCATCTGTCGCGGTCATGTGGCCGGCCCTTCGGTCGGTCATTGATCCGCCAGGATATAGCGCTCGACATCGTCGAGTATCCGGTTTGCCGAGCTGATGCCGTGGAAACTCTGCCAGGGACCGCGATCGACCCGATGGGCGCGTCCGGCCTGGACGGCGGGCAGCATTTGCCAGAGCGGGTTCTCGGTCACCTGCTTTTCCAGCGTGTCGTCCGGGCCGCTCTCAAAGCCGCTGGCGGAAACGTAGAGCAGCACGTTGCCGTCGAGATTGGCGAGCTCCTCCCAATCCGGCCGCTTGACGATCGTGCCATCGGTGACGGTCTCGTAAGCGGTGCGCTTCACGCCCGCCTCGTGCAACACGGCGAAGGGGGCATAGGCGTCGGGTCCGTCGACGAAGACGACGAAGCGATCGGGTGCGAGACGGACGGTCGAGACCGTCAGGTCCTTGTCCTTCATCCGATCGCGGATCCCGGCGATGCGGGTATCGTAGGCATCGAGCGCAGCGTTCGCCACGCCTTCGCGCCCCGTCACCTCGGAGAGGCGCTTAAGATATTTCTTCCAGTCCATATGCTTGAAGAAGACGGTCGGTGCGATGTTCGCAGCCTGTTCATAGATCGCCGAATGGGCTTCCGCCGAGCCGATGATGAGATCCGGCTTCAGTGCGGCCACCCGTTCCAGGCTCGGCTCCTTGGGATTGCCAAGATCGACCATCTTCTCTGCCTTCACAACGTCGAGGACCTCGGCCTCTGTGATCGCCATATACGGGGTGGCGACGATGGGAGCCTTGAGTTCGATCAGCAGCCCAAGCGTGATCAGCGGGTCGAGCGTCACGGTCCGCTTTGCCTCCGCCGGAACGCAGAAGGGCGGATTGTAGACCCCCTCGGTGATGGCCTTCCCCTCGCAGGCGGCATGCGCAAGCGAGGTGGGAAGGAAGAAAGCGAGGAGGGCAAGACAGACGCGCAAGACAGACACCATTTCGTCGCTGGGGCAGAAAAGGCTGTGGAGCAAGACGTCCCACAGCCGGGATTATCAGAACTTGGCGCGGACATTCAGGCCGAAGGTGCGGCCCTTGCCGGCCTGGCCGAATGGCTGCGAATAATCGGGATCGATGATCGTGAAGTACTTTTCGTCCGTCAGATTTTCCACGAAAGCGGTGACTTCCCAATTGTCCTTCTTGAAGCCCGTCTGTGCATTCAGCAGGAACCGGGGGTCGATCTTGTACATGCCATTCGTGCCGAAGCGCGAATTGTAGCTGGTCGTGTACTTGGCATCTGCCCCGATGAAGACACCGTTTTTGAACTCATACCGGCCACCGAAAGCCCAGCTCCATTCCGGGGCTTCCGGGAAGGACTTGCCATTCTGCGGCTCGCTCAAAGCGGCGTGGTTGAAATCGACGAACTCGGTGTTCAGGTATCCGATCGAGGTAAAGGCGGTGAACTGATCTGTAACCGCAAAGGTCGGCTCGATCTCGAAACCCCAGGCCCGCGATGTGGCGGCATTCGAAGTGATGCGATAGCCGGGGATGGCTGGATCCGGGCGAATCTCGACCTGCTGATCATCGTACTTCGTATAGAAGAGATTGGCATTCAGCGTCAGCCGGTCGTCGAGGAGCGTGCCTTTGTACGACAGTTCGACGTTCTGCGAATATTCCGGATCGTATGTCCCGAGCTCGCCCGTCACGCGGTCGAAATAGGAGCCACCCGAACGGAAGCCCTGGGTATAGGTGAGGCCAACCATCTGGTTGTCGCCGAATTTCTTTGAAATCCCGACCTTCGGTACGAAGTTCAGTTCGCTGAGGGACGATGGATCGCCGGTCAGGACCGGTGACGGATCGATGAGGCCGAAATAGTTCTGCTGGTGATCCTTGTCTTTCAGATAGTCCAGGCGTCCACCGAGCGTCGCAAACCAGGTCGGAGCGAATTCATAGGTTGCTTCACCGAAGACGGCGAAGTTCGACGTCCTGCGGTGCTGCGAGTCGCTCTGCTGGAAGGAGTCGAACGCGACGATATCCGTTGTGCCATCCCAAACTTCGCGGCTGGCATATACGCCGCCGACCCATTTCCAGCGATCACCTTCGTAGTTCAGGCGGAACTCCTGGGTGAAGATGGAATTGTCGTCCTCGCCGGTGATGCCGTTGACTACGCCCTCGGTGCCGTAGTCGATCGAGCGCCGGTTGTTGATGCCGTATTGGTAGCCGGTCTGCGAGGTGAAGCGTAGCGCGTCGGAGACGTCGTGCGTGATCTCGAGGCCGAGATTGTGCGCCTCGGTCCAGCGATATTCCGTGTAGGTAACGGGAGAGTTGTTGAAGTCGCCGCGCCCTGTATAGAGGCCGACGAGGGCATCGTTCGGCCGATCTTTCGAATAGGAATAGGTGAGCAGCGCGCGGGTGTCCGGCATTTCCGAGGGCGTAATGAGCAACTTGGCGCGCAGCAGGCCGCTGATATCGGTAATCAGCTCGTCATAATTGTCGAAGATCTTGAAGTCGGAATAGCTAGGCTCGGCGTGCGAACGCTCGAAGGCGCCCGAGATGCGCAGCGCGATCTGGTCTTCGACGACCGGCGTATTCACCATGAAGGCTGTGCCTGCGAGGTCGTTGCTGCCGATGGTCGCGGAAAGTTTGACTTCCCTGTCGAAGGTCGGATCCTTCGACTTGATGTAGATCGCACCGGTCATCGCCGCGCGGCCGGATAGCGTCGACTGGGGGCCACGATACACCTCAACCTGTTCGACGTCCCAGAGGTTGCGCGCGCCGAAGCGGGCATTGTACCGCGTCTGAATGATGCCATCGACATAGACCGAGCCGGCCGGCCCGCCGGAGGGCACCAGCCCTTCCGAGCTCATCCCGCGGATGACGAAACCGGCATTGACCGTGCCGCTGTCCAGCACGTTTGCCATGCGGCGATAGGTGTCCTGTGTTGTGCGGATCTGGCTGTCCGCCAGGGTCTTGGCATTCAAGATGGCGACACTGCTCGTCGTGCCACCCAAGGTCATCGTGTTGCGTGCGCCGTAGATAACGATCGGCTCAAGTTGTGTCGCGTCCTGCGGCAGCGCGCCGGAAGCGTCTGCGCCGTTCTGCAGCGTCACTTGGTTGCCGCCGGCAAAGCGGGCCTCGACGCCGGTGCCTGCGAGCACGGCGCTCAGCGCCTGTCCGGACGTCAGTGTGCCGTTCACGCCGCGGGTCGTCTTCCCCGCGGCGACCGATGCATCGAACAGGATCTGGAGGCCGGTCTGGGCGGCAAGGCTGTTCAGCGCCGGCGTCAGCGGGCCCGCCGCTACGGAGATTGATTGCCCCGTCGCCTGTGCTCGCGCCTCCCGCACCATCGCAGGCAGGGCGGGGGGCAGCATCACGAGCGCCGTTCCCGTCAGAAGGACCGCCCTGAGGCCTGCCCTGGCCTCGCCCAAGGCGAATTTAGTCTTAGTCATCGAAACCCCCAAATCATACGGTGTTCAAGGCACCGCAGTCCGCCACTAGGAGCAGCTACACACTCTGCTCATGTGGTAGACGATCGGTTTTCCAGATTTGGGACTCCGGCTTCGAGAAAAATTGAATGACACTATGGGTCAGGCGATGCCGAGGTGTCGGCGCATGGCAAGACGCAGCTCATCGTCCCGCTCCCCAGGCGCCTTCAGGACGCAGGTCGAGCAGTATTCACCGCCCTCGACCAGATAAAACCGGCAGCAGCCGCCGCGTTGGCGGAAGGTGTAGGAAAAATCCTTTTGATGCCCGTCCAGGACCGTCAGGTCGAAATAGTGGAGCTGGCGATTGGCAAGCGGCGAACGCGGCACTTTGAGAATTCGCATCGCCGTCGCCTTGGCCGCCTCGACCGTGCCGAACCGGTGGCCGGCATCGAGAAAGCGACCGGCGATCGCATCGGCGGCGAGCCGCCAGAGCGCTGTACGGGAGAGGCGCGTGCGCGCGTGGATCGCTTCGACGACGGGGTGGAAATGCCGTTCGATTTCATCCCGGAACCGTTCCCCGTCAGCGGCGTCGTCCAACTGGCCCTGCCAAAATGTTTCTTCGAGGAAACGAACATGGGCGCGCCGCGTCCGGTGCATCTTCCCGTCATGCGGCTCCTCAGTCGCGTAGAAGGAAAGCGCGACGGATGCCGGCGAAAGGTCGGGAACGAGGCCGAAACCGACGAAGAGGGGGACGGCAGCGGCGGCAAGGATGTAGCCGTAGTCTGTCATCAGTAGCGCCCCGGCGGTCCTAAGGTCGGTGCCTTCGTTGAGGGATTGCTCGAAAGCGAGAAATTCGCCGATGGCCGCCTCGTCGGAAAAGAAGGCCTCGACCGTGGTCCATCCTTCGCCGGCCGGGCCGGTGTCCGCGCGCACGTCCGGCATATAAGTGGCCTGCGCGTCGAGCGCGCGCCGGACCAATCCCTCGTCGGCCCTTGGCATTTCCATCGCGGCCGTCATCGCTTCAAGCCTGACGGCGAGGGGGCTTTCGCCCGATCCGAACCATAGGGTTTCCGCCATTGCTGCCCCCCGTGTTTGTGCCTGCGGTCACGAGATCGGACCACGCAGCGCCGGCGCGTTTATTCACGCAAGCGACCTTTCGATTGGGCAGTGGCGCTGAATGCGCCTCAATCACGCCGGGTGCGACCCGCATCCAGGCACAGAAGAGACCAGCCTCGCACGTCGGTGGCAGGCTGAGAGTGGCAGGGCTGCGTTGCAATTTCATATTTCGATCTCGACATGGCTTGCGGCCGGGCTTCTTGCGAATATCCAACGCCGCAGAAACGGGGCGTTCGAAAAGGGCCCGCATCGTTATCGGCACGGAACGATCTCCGCAAGGCCGGCCTATGACCCACGCGCGAGGCAGCGATTGCATCTCAAGCGCGAAGAAATTATCCGCCCGTCACGGGATCGTTCTGAGCACCTCCGTTCAGATGCGTGCGAACGTGGCTTCATTGCGGAAGACGCCCCAGATTCCGAAGTGCTAAAGATGAGGTCGCTGCTGCCGGTCTGCCGCGATCAACTGGGCGAGCGCGCCTTGGACCAGCGTATTGAGCGTGGAGCCGGAGGTGGCGCCGTAGTCGAAGAGAGCCTCGATAGAGGGGTTTCGACAATCCCAACGCAGGAGTTCGAAATAGTTGGTCGACTCTTCTCTGAGCAGCAACCGTTGCGATTGAGGTTTGGCACCACTTCTGGAAGATGTACCCCAAGGCTTGTGCATTCCATAAGATGGTATGCCTTTGATCCGGGGCGCTTTATTAATGCCGCGAGTTCGATTCTCATCAGGGCGCATTTCTCGCGCATGCCCCGCCTTGGCCACCGCGCGATATTCTGAGTATCATCTTCCCTTGCAATGCGAGATTTCGCTGTTGAATTTTTACGGTTGTCGAAAATGCAAGATTGATGAGTTGTGTCGCCAGGCTAGAGGAAGGCTAAGTTCAATTAGACCATGACAACGTATGCAGAACACCTTTCACCCAGAGTCATGTTGTCCAGCGCCGGAAGGGATTGGTCCGGGTTGGATGCCGATTTCGTGCATATCCCCCGAGGATTGTCGCATGTGCCGGGCGGCGAATTGCATCGCATCGGCATGCACTTTGGCCCTCCCGTCAAGGCCGATTGCTCAATCGGCGGCAAACGGATGCGACGTATACAGAAGGCGGGCGATATCGATATCGTTCCAGCCGGTATCGGTGGTTCATGGGAGGACGATGCCGATTGTCATATTCTGCGATTGAGCCTCCACCCTTCCCTGATCAATCAAGTCGCCGAGGATATGGGCCATGACGCCGGCAAGATCGAACTGCTCCCTAGATTTCAGTTTCGCGACGCCCGCATCGAGGGGATTGGCCGGGCCGTGAAGGCAGACCTTGAGGCTGACATCCCATCAGATCCGCTCTTCATCGACCTTCTTGCCAACGCCCTGGCCGTGCGACTGATCGAAACCGCGCGCGGCCATTTCCCGACACTGGAGAAGCCTGACAATGCCAAACTCCCGGAGCGTAAACTGCGGGTTCTGACCGAATATATCGAGACAAATCTTGATCAAAAGCTCCAGCTCGCCAACCTGGCGAAGGTCGCAGGTGTCAGCGTTACTCGCTTGAAGAACCTGTTTCGGAACAGTACCGGCACTTCGGTGCATCAGTATGTGATCCACCGTCGCATTGAATATGCACGCGCCCTGATGTCCACGACGACGATGCCCGCGAGCGAGATCGCATTAGCGTCTGGGTTCGCTCATCAAAGCCATATGGCCTCGACCATGCGTCGGCTCCTCGGCCAGACCCCTGGCGAGATCGTTCGACAGGCGCGTGAATTCTGACCGAATCTGCAAAGAACGGCCCGAATCTGAGCGACCGGTTATCCTAGGCTCCATACTCCTTGCGCGTCTTCAGCAAGGAAATGGATCATGTCTGCAACCACACACGAGACGGCACTCGTTCGAGAATTCTTTGACGCCACTATGGCGACTCCCGACGGTTTCTGGAGTTCCTTCGACACCTATTTCGATGAGGCGACAGTCTGGGAAAATGTCGGGGTCGCCATGACTGTCGGGCCGAAAGAGGCTGCGGCTTTCGCTCGTGCTTTTCCTATTCAATTTCATAACATGCGGATCGAGGACCTCGTGCTGTCCGGCGTCGGCAACCGGGTCTATGCCGAGCGGCTTGACCATTTTTGCACGAGCGAAGGCACGATCATCCTGACGGTCCGCGTGCTTGGGGTACTGGAGATCGAGGATGGGAAGATCATGCGTTGGCGTGACTACTTCGACACGGCGGGCTTCGCCGCCGCTGTTGGGAAGCAGGCCAATTAGGTCCCAGACCGCTTCGGACAAACTCGAAAGAAAAGCGCGCGTGGCGGCGTTTCCCGGCAGTGTCGTTCTGTCTGGGGCCGTAGGCGTTGCGCGTCATGATCAAGGAGATGACCCATGTTCGTAATCGTCGGAGCCGCCGGGAAGGTGGGCTATTCAACAGCGCTGGCACTACGTAAGGCAGGCGCTCCTGTCAGGGCAATCCTGCGCGACGAATTAAGGGCCGGCCCGCTGCGCGAAATCGGGTGCGATGTCGCACTGGCCGATCTAAAGGACCCCGCCGCGCTCGGCCGGGCGGTCGCGAATGCGGTGGCAGTGCAAGTCATCCTCCCGCCGGATGGCGTCGGGGAAATGCGCCGGTCGATCGAAAGTCTGGCCCAGGCGCTGGAGCAGGCGCGTCCGAACCGCGTGCTGGCAATTTCCGACTATGGCGCACACGTTCGCGAAGACATCGGAATGCCCACCATGTTCCGCCTTTTCGAGGAGCGCCTTAGCCAACTGGGCACGCGCAAGGTATTTTTGCGATCGGCGGAACACATACAGGGATGGGGCCTCGTCATTCCGCTGGCCGCCGCGACAGGCATCATCCCTAGCTATCACGACCCGGTCGAGATTGAGTTCCCAACGATCTCGGCGGCAGACCTTGGACTGATCGCGGCCGATCTGCTGTTACACCCAAGTGCGGGGACAGACCTGCAAATTGTTCACGCCGAAGGGCCGCGTCGGTACAGCGCCAGCGATGTAGCCGCGGCGCTCAGCCAGTTGCTGGGCCGCGCGATCAACGCACAGGCTGTTCCTCGACTGCAATGGCAGGAAAATTTCGAGCGCTTCTTGAGCAGGAGTGCGGCCAAGCTTCTGGTCGATCTCTACGACGCTCACAACAAGGGGGGGCTCGTTGACGTCGAGACGGACGGCGACGTCCGTTTCGGCACCACCTCGTTGATCGACGCACTTCGACCAATGGTTCCAACTGCGGTGGACACCATTTGACGCCCGTCCACCGAGCAAGCCGGCAGCGTGGATTTGGGTGGAGCACCGCTTGGGGCGGTTCCCATTCATGCCGGTGCAGATCCATTCCTGAGAAGAAGGGGTCTAATTGTAGACTGCGGCATCTTCTATCTGGCGACGTCTATGATGATCTTGCCAAACGCTCCTCGATCCAAATGGTCGAAGGCTGCTTGGAGATCGGCCAGTGAATAGCAAGTATCAATAACAGGGACGATCCGTGTTTGATCGATCGCTCTGACGAGCCGCTCCAATGCCGTTCTGCTCCCAGTTCCTATGCCATGGACAGTTAGGTCTTTGAGCATCAGCGGCATAGCTGGCGCACTGATGTCCCAGCCGTCAAGTGCGCCAATTTGGCAGACATGACCGCCAACAGTCGTGACAAGGATTGATTGCCCGAGATGCTTGCCGCCGATAACCTCCAAGGCGATGTCCACACCGCGGTCCAACGTTAACTCGTAGATGGTTTCCATCCAGTCGGTGTTTGCGTCGATGAAGTGATCTGCGCCCTGAGCTTTCGCGCGGTCCTCGTATTCCGGTTGACCACAGACGATCACTCTTGCGCCATTAGCTTTTGCGATCTGCATGCCGAACAAAGCAACGCCGCCCGTGCTCGGGATTAGAACGGTATCGCCAGCTCGAACTCCCGCTCGCTCGACCAGCGCAAACCAAGCAGTGAGGCCAGCCACTGGGAGCGTACAAGCCTGCAGGGCGGTGAGTGTCTTAGGTGCTAAAACAAACCAGTCTTCCGGCATCGCGACGTACTCGGCAAGTACGCCCGGATAAAAGCCACCCAAAGTCTGATAGGCAGGCGTCCGAGCCGTGCCTGCGCGCAGACCGTCAATCCAGTCTGGTGTCGCCGTCGACATCACGTTCGATCCCAATCTGAAGCGGGCGGAGCCCTCGCCGAGAGCGACGACTTCCCCGGCAAGGTCCGAGCCGGGCGTGAATGGGAAGTTGAGAGGAAGTCCGCGTCCTGTCTCGACAACCATCTTATCACGGTAGTTCAGCGCAACCGCGTTCACTTTTACCAAAACCTCTTTCGGGCCAGGTGTCGGCACCTCGACATCATTTAGTTTGAGGTGGCGCCTACCAATTGCATCTATTTCCCAGCGTTTCATCGTCGCATCTCCGCTCGTTTCGGAAGCGGTTGCGGGCCGAAATTGTATCGGTCTCTCCATCCGTCTTCTGGGACGGTTATGCAGCATGGCGATTGTGATTGAATATGGTATCAATTCGGCATGAAGTATTGTCCTTAAGGATCACAATGGACGGAGCGGAATTTTCGCAACTGAAGGCCTTCGTTGCAGTCTGCGATGAACGGGCGTTTGGACGCGCTGCAAAACGGCTGGCGATATCGCCGTCTTCACTAAGCCGCACCGTCCGGGCGCTGGAGAGCCGCCTTGGAATACGCCTGCTTAATCGAACGACGCGCAGTGTCGGACTGACGGAAGCCGGAAGCATCCTCTACGATCGCCTTAAGCCGATGATGGTGGGGATGGACGAGGCCGTGTCTGCGGTCGGTTCCCATCAGAGTGAGCCGAAGGGCGTGGTTCGTGTCAATCTGCCAAGCATGGCCGCGCAGATTGCAGTGCTGCCGAGACTGCGGCAGTTCCGTCTAGCTTATCCGGACGTCCGCCTTGATCTTGTGATAGACAACGATATCACGGATGTCGTTGCAGCAGGTTTCGACGCAGGCGTTCGGATTGGCGGACAAATTAGCCGCGATATGATCGCGGCGCGCATTACGCGTGATCTGCGAATGGCGGTTGTCGGCGCTCCATCCTATTTTGCCGATCGGCCGCCGCCTCAGGCTCCAGTCGATCTGAAGAACCACCTCTGCCTCACATACAAATGGAAAAGCACGGGAGCCTTGTACCCGTGGCGATTCGATGGAGTCGATGGCGTCATCGATGTTGATGTTGAGAACGTGCTGACCATAAACGATACGGAGCTACTGCTTTTGGCGGCTCGTGAAGGGCTTGGATTAGCCTACCTCATTGAAGACGTAGTGGAGCCACTCGTGGAAAGAAGGGAACTGACGCGTGTTCTCAAACCGTTCTGCAAGGTTTTTCCCGGCTTCTACCTCTATTATTCCGAACGCTCTCATATGGCTGCATCCGTCCGGGCATTCATCGACTTCATGAAAGTCAAGGATATCTAGGTCTTTGGCCGCCGCTCATAATTGGCCCACCAGTTCATAAAACGGAAGAGATGGAGCGGTAGCCGAAGTGGGGGAAAGCGACCCTAACGGCTGTGTCCGTGCTGATGGCCCGACCGTCAAAGACGCTCGACTTTGCTCTTTTCACTTCGTCCCGCCATCCGCCCAGCGAAGCCGCGCATCACAGACCGGATGTGATCGCAAAGGAGGCGCACACGCTTTGTTTGCCGTGCGTCGCTTATGCGTCAGCAGCCAAATGTCTCCTGCGCGTGTGACCGGACTTCATGGCACCCGGACAAACTGTGCTCCGATAGTTACCGAGAGGCTCCTACGTTCAGAAATACTCCTTCGAATTGCCGAGCGTGGTCGCACCGATGATCGCGTCCGCCAGGCGCGATATCTGGCCGAGATCGTCCGGCAGGCGGCTGGTGGCGACGCGGATGCGGTTGAGCCCCTGGACGGGCATGACGTAGCACCGGCTGCCGGCGCCGACGGTAATGCCGCTGGCGGCAAGCCGCACCATGGCAGCGTTCTCGTTGGCGACCGGCAGCCACAGGACAGGTCCGTCGCTCGCGACCAAATCCGCGCCGCGTTCGTTCAATGCTTCGATCATTCTCACCTGGCGCTGGGCATAGCGTTCGCGCGCCGTGGCGATCCGCCGTTCCGATCGGGCGTCATTGACGAGATAGGCCAGCGCATCCTGCAGGATCCGGCTGCTGACCGCCCGGCCGCCGCTGCGCAGTTCGCGGGTGCGCAGCACCAGGTCGGAAGCGCCGCCAATGACCGCGGTTTTAAGGTCGGTGCCATAGGCCTTGCAATAGGCGCGCACGTGAATGATCTGGTGGGGAAGATGCAGGCCGATGCTGCGCGCGACCTGCAATGCCAGCGGTCCGGTATTGTCGTCCTCGACGACATTGACGGGCTTGCCGGACGCCCTGATCACTTCGGCCAGTTCGCGCACGCGCTGGGCGGTGACGCTGTGGCCGAGCGGCAGCTGTGCCCGTGGCTGGTAGATGAAGGCCTTGGCGCCTTTGTCGATCGCTTCGGCCAGACGATCCGGTCGCGGCCCATCGGCATCGCAGGCGACGGCGAGCGGAATGAAGCCGAGATCGGCCATCGCATCGAGGATGCGAGGCGCCGTCGGCTCCTCTACGGCCACCTTACTTCCCCGGGCAGCAGCGGCCTCGAAGGCCAGATAAGCCGCCTCGGCGCCGCCGGCGCCCGTCGACCAGGCCTGCGGCGCGAATGGCCAGGATGGCGCGACCGCATCGCGCAGACGGCTGGTGATGTGCTCGCGGTCGGGGAGATGGAGAGCGCGGTTCTGCAGCCCTTCGAGCAGCGCCTTGTCGAGCGGTGGAAGCAGCCGCGGGTCGGCCATGTTCTGCGCCAGGTCGATCGCCGGCCACATGGCCTGGTCGGCTCCGCGGCCCTCGCCCACCCATTGCTGGCTGGCCTTGACGACCGTGCCGCCCCGCCGCCGGGTTTCGATCAGGCCATCCTTTCTAAGCGTTGCCCACGCATCGGCAACCGTGCTGGGGCTGATGTCCATCGCCTGTGCCAGCGCCCTCACGGTCGGCAGCCGCGCGCCGGTCGGAAGTTCCTCGCGCTTGATCATCCCGGTCAACGCCGTCACCAGCGCCTTGCTGTTGCGGTGACCGCCGGCGGTGATCAATTCGGTGACATAGTTCGACTTGGCGGCCATGACCAAAATTACCTTCTCCACACATAAACCGAATTTTGGCGCGCAGCCATAACATAAATCATCCTGCCGATCGGTACAGATTTCTATTCAGCATACCAAATTTGGGCATTTTTCCTTCCACCCGGCCGTATCGGAGAGGGACGCCGATGGCGGAGGGCGGGTTTCTGAAAAACCCTTAAGGCGAACATACTCAGCCTATTTCCAAAAATGTTTTCAATCTACCAATTCTATAGACAAAAGTGCGCAACGAAGTCCAGAGCGCCTGGCCCGAAGCCGGGGCCATCGAAGACGAACCCTTTGGAGATACCCCTGATGAAAGCCATCCTCTTCCGCCTTCTGGCCGCCACCGCTTTCCTGGCGTCCGCCGCCGCCGCTTCGGCCGAACCGCTGGTGATCAATTTCGCCTATGCCGGCACCGGTGTCGGTGGTCGCCCCTTCCTTGCCCAGACGGCGACGGCGGTGGCCTATAACGAGGGCTACCTTACCGACGAATTCAAGAACGATCCGGATATCAGCATCAACTTCACGCCGGTCTCCAGCTCCAGCCTGGTCAACGAGGCCTTTGCCAGCGGCCAGATCCAGTTCGGATCGCAGGGGGACCTGGGCGCGATCATCGGCCGGGCCAGCGGTCTCGAAACCAAGATCATCTACCTCCAGCATATCCGCGGACCGATCCAGATCGCCGTTCCGACCGGTTCCACGGTCGCTAAGGTCGAGGATCTCGCCGGCAAGAAAATTGCCGTCCAGTTTTCCGGAAATGCCCGGTTGATCCTGGAAAAACTGCTCAAGGACAGGGGCGTCGACGCAAGCAAGGTCAATCTGGTCAATCTTGATGCCGCCGGCGCCCAGCTGGCTCTCGCTTCCGGCGACGTCGACGCCGCCGCCGGCCTCAACGAGCTGTTGACCCTGGAGCAGAAGGGATTGGCCAAGGTCATCTACACCTCACGCAACGACAAGCCGGTCTATGGTCGCCAGTCGCAGGTGTCCGTCGATGCGAAATTCGAAGCCGCGCATCCGGAAATCGTGCAGCGCGTCGTCAAGGCCCTGGTGAAGGCCGAAGCCTGGGCTGCCACCGAGACCAACCGTGAAGCGCTATTCAATGTCTGGGCGAAGTCCGGCCACACCGTCGAGAGTTTTCGCATCGACTTCGAGGGCCAGGCGCTCAAGGACCGTTTCAACCCGGTCATCGATGCCTTCATCATCAGCCGCTATGCCGAGCAAAAGGACGACTCGCTGCGCCTCGGCCTGATCCGCAACGATTTCAGCCTTGATGGCTGGTTCGAGCCGAAATATGTCGAGACCGCGATCAAGGATCTCAATCTCCAGGGTTTCTGGCCGGCCCGCGACCTCGACGGCAATCCGGTTGCCAACTGACAGCTTGGTTCAAGACGGACGGACGGAGGGCGTGCCTCCGTTCGTCGGGAGATCGACGACATGACTTCGGCCTTGCCCCTCGATGGTGTTTCCCGTCCCCACAGTTCGCACTGGGGCGCGTTTCGCGCTGCGCTGAACGGTGAAGAGCTGCGCATCGCGCCGCATCCAGACGATCCGGCACCTTCGCCGCTGCTGGAGAATTTCACCGCCGCTTTGCGCCACAGGGCCCGCGTCACGGCGCCGATGGTGCGGCAGGGATGGCTGGAGCGCGGGCCGGGTGCGGCAAGTGCCCGCGGGCGCGAAACGTTTGTCGAGGTGTCGTGGGAAAAGGCATCCGATCTGGTCGCCACCGAGCTGCGCCGGGTGTATGCGGAGCACGGGGCAGGCTCCGTCTTCGGCGGGTCGTATGGCTGGTCCAGCGCCGGGCGTTTCCACCATGCGCAAAGCCAGATCCACCGCTTTCTCAACTGCGCCGGCGGCTATGTTCGTTCGGTCAATTCCTACAGCTCCGCCGCCGCCGCCGTCATCCTTCCGCATGTGATCGGTCCGCAGGAGATGATCCGCGACGAGATTCTCTGGGCGGATGTCGAGCGCCATCCCGATATCCTGCTGTGCTTCGGCGGCATGGCGGCCAAGAACGGACAATCCAGCGCCGGCGGCATCAGCCGCCACAGCATTGTCGGCTCGCTCAAGGCCGCGAGAACCCGTGGCGCCGAGTTCCATCTGTTCGGTCCGCAACCGGGCGACCTGCCGGCGGAGGCGCAAGCGCAGTGGCATGCCTCCCGGCCAGGCGCCGATGTCGCGGTGATGCTGGGCCTGGCGCATTCGCTGCTTGCCTGCGGTGCCGTCGATCACGGTTTTCTCGACCGATGCACCGTCGGCTTTGAAACCTTTGCGGCCTATCTTTCAGGCGCAGCCGACGGGCAGCCGAAATCGGCGGAGTGGGCGTCAGCGATTAGCGGTGTGCCGGCTGAAACGATCCACGACCTTGCGTTGCGGCTGAAGGGCAAACGCTCTCTCGTTGTCTGCGCCCAGTCGCTGCAGCGCGCCGAGCATGGCGAGCAGCCGGTCTGGATGGGCGTCGTGCTGGCGGCGATGCTGGGCCAGATCGGTCTTCCTGGATCCGGCTTCGCCTATGGCCTGGGTTCGATCGGCAATATCGGCAAGCCGGCGGTGGGCATTGCTATTCCTAAGTTCCCCCAGGGCGTCAACGCGGTCGGCGATTTCATTCCGGTGGCCCGTATCGCCGACATGCTGTTGCATCCCGGTGAAAGCTATCACTTCAACGGCCGGGAAAGGCACTATCCGAAGATCCGGCTGCTGTACTGGGCCGGCGGCAATCCGTTCCACCACCACCAGGACATCAACCGCCTGCGCCGCGCCTTTGCCCAGCCGGAGACGGTCATCGTCCATGAAAGCGCCTGGACGGCGACCGCCCGCCACGCCGACATCGTCCTGCCTGCGACCATGACGCTGGAGCGCAACGATATCGGCGGCGCTTCGGACGACCCGCTGCTGACCGCCATGCATCAGCTCGCCCCGCCGCCGGGCCAGGCCCGCGACGATTTCGACATCCTTACCGGGATCGCCGATCGCCTCGGTTTTCGTGAAGCCTTCACCGGAAACCGCAGTTCCAATGAATGGTTGTCCGAGCTTTATGGGCAGCTGAAGCAAAATCTTATTGACCGCGGTCATCCGTGTCCGGACTTCGAACGCTTCTGGCAGGACGGCGAAATGCGTCTGCCGCTGAGGATTTCCGCAGCAGGGCACCTCGCGGCGTTTCGCGAAAACCCACAGGCGGCTCCACTTCCGACCCCGAGCGGCCGGATCGAAATCGTTTCCACAGCGATCGAAGGTTTCGGCTACGACGATTGCCTGGCCCATCCCACGTGGTTCGCGCCGCGCGAAGGCCATGCCTCGGCCTATGCGGCAGACTATCCGCTGCAGCTGATCGCCAACCAGCCGGCCACCCGGCTGCACAGCCAGCTAGACTTCGGCAATACCAGCATCGCCAGCAAGGTCGCCGGGCGCGAGCCGATCCGCATCCATCGCAGTGATGCGGCCGCCCGCGGCATCACCGAGGGCGCGGTCGTGCGGGTCTTCAACAGCCGCGGCACCTGCCTTGCCGGGGCGGTCTTGACCTCCGACATCGCCGCCGGCGTCGTCCAGTTGGCCACCGGCGCCTGGTACGACCCGGCAGACGCTGCCGCCGCCGATTCGGCCTGCGTCCACGGCAATCCCAACATGCTGACGCGCGACGCCGGCACCTCGCAGCTCGCCCAGGGCTGCAGCGGCGCCCTGACCCAGGTTGAGATCGCGCTTTTCATCGGACCTGTGCCGCCCGTGAAAGCATTCGATCCGCCGCTTTCGGCATCCTTTTCAATACCGACTGAGAACAAGGAAAACCAATGACCGTCCTCGATACACTGGAGCACAATGTGCGCCTGTCGCTGAGCTATCTCGGCGCCGAACCCGGCAACTGGGTGATCGATCGACCCGAGATGGACCACAATGTCCTCGTCATCGGCGGCGGCCAGAGCGGCGTGGCCATTGCCTATGCGCTGCGCCGTTCCGGCGTGGGCAAGGTCAGCGTCGTTGAGGCGGCAGCGGAAGGCAAGGGCGGCCTCTGGGAACGGCGGGCGCGGATGAACACGCTGCGCACGCCAAAAACCCTGGCCGGTCCGGAGCTTGGCAACACCGCCTTGAGCTTTCCAGCCTGGTTCGAGGCCCAGCACGGCGTCGGCAGCTTTGCGGCGATCGTGCGCATCGACCGCCGGGACTGGATCGACTATCTGCGCTGGTATCACCGCATCGTCGGCATCGCCGTGCGCTACGACACCAGGGTCACCCGGATCGAGCCGGTCGGTAGCCATTTCCGGGTGCATTTCGACACCCCGGCCGGGCCGCAGGCCGAGACGGCCCGCAAGGTGGTGATCGCCACCGGCATCGCCGGCCTGGGGGCTCCGTCCGTTCCGTCGGAGATCGCCGCGCTGCCGAAAAAGCTCTGGGCCCACACGGCCGACGAGATCGATTTTTCGGCCTTGCGCGGCAAGAGCGTCGCCGTCATCGGGGCTGCGGCCTCGGCTTTCGACGCGGCCGCCACGGCGCTCGAAGCCGGTGCGCGAGACGTCCATCTGTTCTGCCGCCGCGACAGGATCACCAGCCTGGCCGTCGGCAAGGCGCGCGGCTATTTCGGTGCCCAGGAGAATTTCCCGGGCTTTCCGGATGCGCTGAAATGGAAACTGCTCGATCGCCTGCAGAAGACCGGAACGCCGCCGCCGCCGGATTCGATCGCCCGGGCGACAAAACACGACAATTTCCACATCCATCTCTCCGCGCCCTGGAATTCGGTCCGGGAAAGCAACGGCGCCATTCTCGCCAACGCGGCAGACGGCGCCCATCGCTTCGACTTCGTCGTTACCGGAACCGGCTATCTGCAGGACCCGAGGCTGCGGCCGGAACTGAATGCGTTCTCCGGAAAGATTGCCCTCTGGCAGGATCGTTTCTCGCCGCCCGCCGGCGAACAGAATTCCGGCCTGGCGACATTCCCCTATCTCGGCCCGTCGCTCGAGTTCCAGGAAAAGACTGCGGGCGAGGCGCCGTATCTGCGCAATCTGCACGCCTACACCGCCGCAGCCCAGCTGACCTTCGGGCGGCCGCTGGGCGACGTGCCGACGATGAAGGCGGGCCTGACGCGGATCACCAATGCGATCGTCCAGGACCTGTTCTTCGACGACCTAAACGCCCATGCCGCGCAGATGAACGCGCCCGCTTCGCCAGAGTTCGGGCCTGAAATCTATGCCGCGTCGGTGTGGTCGCCGGAGCCCGCAGAAACCCAACTGGAGAGGCTGGCATGAGAGTATCCCGTCCTGATCAGGGTCTGGAAATCCGGGCCGTATCAAAATCCTTCCGGCTGAACGGGGCGCCCCTTCCGGTTCTGGACGGCATCGAGCTGAGCATCAAACCGGGGGAATTCGTCACCATCGTCGGTGCCAGCGGCTGCGGGAAATCGACGCTGCTGCGCATGGTCGTGGGTCTGGATGGCGACTATGACGGCGAGATCGTCCATGCCGGCAAGCGGGTCAGCGAGCCCAGCCTCAGCCGCGGCATCGTCTTCCAGGAGCCGCGGCTGTTTCCGTGGCTGACGGTTTCCCGCAACGTGGCGATGGGCCTGGAAAATGCGCCGATGACGGCGGCGGAAAAGGCCCGCAGCGTTGCCGACCATCTTGCGCTGGTGGGATTGACGGATTTTCGCGACGCCTATCCCGGCCAGCTGTCCGGCGGCATGGCGCAGCGCACGGCGATCGCCCGCGGCCTGATCAACCGTCCCGACCTGCTGCTGCTCGACGAGCCTTTCGGCGCGCTGGATGCGCTCACCCGGGCGCGGCTGCAGCGCGAGTTGCAGTCGATCTGGTCGCGCGAGCGCATCACCATGCTGCTGGTGACCCACGACGTCGACGAGGCGGTGTTCCTCGGCGACCGGGTGGTGGTGATGTCGCCGCGCCCCGGCCGCATCGCCCATATTTTCGACGTGCCGCTGCCACGGCCGCGCAAGCGCACCGACGATGCCCTGGTGCGGCTGCGCAACGAGGTGCTGCTGGCGCTGGAAGAGGCGACGGACGACACCGCGGCGGAGATCGTCGATTTCCCGCGGCGCGACAGGGATGGTGCCAGCCGCCCGGCCCATCTGCGCCCCGACGCGGAGGCGGTGTGACCATGGCGATTGCCGAACTTCCTCTTCCCATCGCCCGGTATCACGCGCCGCGCAGATCCCGGCGGGCTTGGAGCCGGGCCGGCCTCGGGCTGTTGCTGCCGGCGGCGCTGCTGGCATTCTGGGCGGTCGGCACGGCCTACCGTCTGTTCCCGCCGCAGGTCCTGCCGCCGCCGAGCCTGGTCTGGGATTCGGCCGTCGATACCTTCCGCTCCGGCAAGCTTTTGTCCTATGCGGCGATCAGCTTTTATCGGGTCGTGGTCGGCTTCGTCATCGGCGCCGGGGTCGGCCTGGTGCTGGGCGTCGCCATGGGCCTGTCGCGTACGGTGGACGACTATGTGCGGCCGCTGTTTACCGCCATCGCCCAGGTTCCCAATCTCGGCTGGATTCCGCTGCTGGTCCTGCTGCTCGGCATCGGCGAAACCCTGAAGCTGACGATCATCGCCAAGGCCGCTTTCATTCCGATGGTGCTGAACACCGCCGATGGCATCCGGCGGGTCTCGCCGCAGCTGCTTGAAGTGGCGAGAAGCTTTCGCTTTTCCAACAGCCAGTTGCTGCGCCTCGTCGTGCTGCCGGCGGCGGTTCCCTCGATCTTCACCGGTTTCCGCTACGGGCTGGCAAAGGCCTGGACGGCGCTGGTGGCGGTCGAACTGCTGGCTGCGTCCGAGGGGCTGGGCTACCTGCTCGTCTGGGGACGGCAGATGTTCTGGATGGACCTCGTCATCTTCGCCATCATCATCATCGGCGTGATCGGCTTTGCCATGGATTTCTGCCTGACGCGGGCCGAAACCTATCTGCAACGCTGGCGCACGGAGCCGGAACAATGAGCCGCGCTCTGGACCGCCGCCGCTGGACCCGCTTTCGCCGCGGCGTCACGCTTCCCGTTCTCCTGATAGCCCTGTGGTTCTTTGCCACCCATGCCGGTCTGGTCGACAGTCGCCTGCTGCCGCCGATCGAAGCGGTGCTGCGGGCCGGCCGGGTCGAATGGACGGAGGGCGCACTGCTGCAAAACCTTGAGGCCAGCCTGTTCCGCAACCTCGCCGGCTTCGCCATCGGCAGCACGCTGGGCCTTGCCTTCGGCATGGCGCTCGGCATCAGCCCGCTGATCGAAAAGCTGTGCGGTCCGCTGTTCCATGGTCTGCGGCAGGTGGCGCTGCTGGCCTGGGTGCCGCTGATCTGCATGTGGCTGGGCCTCGGCGAGGCGTCCAAGATCGCCTTCATCGCCATTGCCGCCTTCGTGCCGGTGGCGCTCAACACCTATCAGGGCGCCAGGGCCGCGCCGCCACAGCTGCTGGAAGTGTCGCGCGTGCTGCTGCTGTCGCCGCGGCAGATGTTCCGGCGGGTCTATCTGCCCGCCGCCCTGCCGTCGGTCGTCACCGGCATCCATCTGGCGCTGATCTATTCCTGGCTGGCCACCATCGGCGCCGAATATTTCATGGCGCTCGGGCCCGGGCTCGGCGGGCTTATCCTCGCCGGCCGCGACCGCTTCGAGATGGACCTGGTCATCCTCGGCGTCTTCATCCTCGGCCTCGTCGGCTTCGCCCTTAATCTGATCGCCCAATTCGCCGCCGGCCGCCTGCTCCGCTGGGAGTAGCGGCCATCGCGCCCATACTGAAAGGAACCAAACCGTGACGAACCCTTCGCACGCCACCGCCCGCATCGGCATTCCGGAACTCCTGTCGCGTCTCGCCTCGTCAGAAGAGCACAGCCTCGTCGATGTCCGGGAGGAGGGGGCTTTCGGTAATGACGGCCATATCCTGCTGGCGGTCTGCGTGCCGCTTAGCCAGCTCGAACTGCGCTTTCCGGTGGTCATCCCGCGCAAGTCGACCCGCGTGGTGCTGACCGATGGCGGCGACGGCGTGCTGTCGGCCCGCGCCGCCCATGTCCTCGCACACCTCGGCTACAGCGATGTCGTCATCCTCGACGGCGGCCTGGCGGCCTGGAAGGACGCCGGCCGCGAAGTGTTTACCGGCCTCAACGTCGTCAGCAAGGCGTTCGGCGAGCATGTCGAGCATGTCTACGCGACGCCGCGGCTGGGTGCGGAAGAGCTGCAGGCGCTGCTGTCGTCCGGTCGCGACGTCGCCGTGCTCGACAGCCGCACGCCGCGCGAATTCCACAACATGAGCATTCCAGGCGCCATCGGTTGCGAAGGTGCCGAACTGGTGCGGCGCGCCCACGAGGCGATCACCTCGCCCGAAACCATCGTCGTCGTCAATTGCGCCGGCCGGACCCGCAGCATCATCGGCGCCCAGTCGCTGATCAATGCCGGTATTGCCAATCCGGTCTTCTCGCTGGAAAACGGCACCATGGCCTGGCTGATGGCCGGCTACGAACTCGATCACGGCAAGACCCTCAAGGTGGCTCTTCCCTCGGCGGAAAATCTCGCCCGCAGCAGAGCCGCGGCCGATGCGCTCGTCCAGCGCTTCGGCCTCGAGCAGATCGATACCGCCACGCTGGATCGTTTGCGCGGCGAGGGGGAACAGCGTTCGCTCTACCTGCTCGACGTGCGCACCGAGGAGGAATATCTCGAAGGCCATCTCCCGGGCGCCGCCTGGGCGGTCTCCGGCCAGCTGGTGCAGGCGCTTGACCGCTGGGTGGCGACCCGCAATGCCCGGATCGTGCTGGTGGACGACGAGGACGGCATTCGCGCCGCGGTGGCCGCCAGCTGGATACGCCAGATCGGCTGGGGCGAGGTTTTCATCCACAAGGTGCCGACCTCCGCAACCACCGAAAAAGGGGCGGGCGCATCGGTCGCCGCCTCCATCCCGCAGGTGCCGACCATTGCCGCAGCCGATCTGGCGGCGGGCCTGAAGGCCGGCGGTCTGACGCTGATCGATCTGGCGCCGAGCTCGGCCTATGCCGCCGGGCACATTGCCGGCGCGCAATTCGCCATCCGCGCAAAACTGTCCAGCGCTGACCTGCCGGCCGGCCATATGATCGTGCTGACCTCGCCGGACGGCGTGCTCGCCCGCTTTGCCGCCGCCGATCTGATTGCCGAAGGGCACGCGGTCTCCATCCTCGAAGGCGGCACGGCGGCATGGAGCGCATCGCCGCTGGTGGCGGACGACGGCCTATATCTGCACGAACCCGACGACGTCTTCGTCTCTGCCTACCAGAAGCCCGATCGCTTCAAGGCATTTCAGGAATATCTCGACTGGGAAGTGGGCCTGCTCGAACAGCTCGAAAGGGACGGCACTTTGACGTTTCCGGCCATACCGCAGTCTCCCAACTTCGATGCCCCAAGGGCTCGGCAGGCAGAGGTGGCGGCATGACCGGCGTTCACCCGCATGACGCAGCAGCGCTGACCTCGCTGCGCCATATCGGCGCCGAGCCCGCCAATTGGGTGCCGGCACGCGACGGCATCGACCACGACGTCGCCATCATCGGCGGCGGCCAGTGCGGCCTTTCCATCGCCTTTGCCCTGAGGCAGGCGGGGATCGGCAACACGGTGCTGATCGATGCCAACGAGGCGTCGCTGCCGGGGATCTGGCTGACCAAGGCACGGATGCACACCCTGCGCACCGTCAAGGAACTGGCCGGACCTGAACTCTTCAATCCCGCGCTCGGTTTCCAGGCCTGGTACGAGGCGTCCCACGGCCAGCAGGCCTATGAAGACCTGGTGAGGATACCGCGCACCGAATGGGCGCAATACCTGCTGTGGTTCCGCCACATCGTCGGCATCGACGCGCGCTCCTCCACCCGGGTCGACCGGATCGAGCCCGTCGGCAGCCATTTCCGGCTGCATCTGAGCAGCAACGGTGTCGGCAGCGCCATCACCGTGCGCCGGGTGGTGCTGGCGACCGGCTATCCGGGCGGCGGCAAGCCGGCCATTCCCGGCTTCATCGAGGCCGGCCTGCCGAAATCGCACTATGCCCACACCGACGAGGATATCGATTTTTCCAAATTCGTCGGCAAGACGGTCGGTATTCTCGGTGCCGCTTCCGCCGCCTTCGACAATGCCGCCACCGCGCTGGAAGCCGGTGCCGCGACGGTGCGGCTGTTCTGCCGCCATCCCGATCTGCAACGGCAATCGGCGGGACGCGCCGCCAACTATATCGGCGTCAGCGAGAACTTTTATGAACTCGACGATGCCACCCGCTGGCAGTTCGCACCGGTGATCCGCGGCCGCGGTATCCACCCGACGCCGGCCGTCGTCGCCCGCGCCGCACGCTTTCCAAATTTCCGCATCCATCTCGACGCTGCCTGGAAAGGCGTCCGGCTGGTCGATGACCGCATCGAGGTCCAGCTCGACGGCCGGCAGGTGGTGATCGACCACGCGCTGGTCGCCACCGGCTACGCCATCGATGCGGCTTTTAGGCCGGAGCTCTCCGATTTCGCCCGGCATATCGAAGTCTGGGCCGACCGGCCGGGCCTGCCGGCGATCCCGAATGCTACAACGACCGGCCGTTTTCCCTATCTCGGGCCGAGCTTCGAATATCGCGAGCGCGAGCCGGGGGCAGCACCCTATCTCAGCCATATCTACGCGCCGAACTTTTCCGCCTTGGTCAGCTTCGCCCGCCATGTCGGAGATGTCCCGAGCCTGAAGGCCGCCATTCCGCGGCTGGTGCGCGGCATCAGCCGCAGTCTGTTCGTCGAGGACCGCGACCTGCACATCCAGCGGATGAGCAGCTGGCAGGGCGAGGAACTCTCAGCCGAGAGCTATGCGCATGCGATCGAGCCCGAACCGCGCTTCGAAGCCGCCGAATAGCGCCGACCGATTGAGCCCCACAGGAGATACATTATGCCCCCGTCCCAGAAGCAGATGAAGCTCGGCGCCTTCCTGATGAAGTCGGGCCACCACGTCGCCGCCTGGCGCCACCCGAATGCCCGCGAGGACGCCGGCGTATCGTTCCAGCATTATGCCGACCTGGCCCGAACCGCCGAGCGCGCCAAGCTCGACCTGCTGTTCATTTCCGACAGCAACGCCGTGCGTGGGCCGGGTCTCGGTTCCATCCGCCACACCTGGCGGACGGATTTCTTCGAGCCGTTCACGCTGGTGGCGGCCCTGTCCTCGATCACCAGCCGCATCGGCCTGGTGGTCACCGCCTCGACCACCTTCAACGAGCCATTCCACATCGCCCGGAAGTTCGCGTCGCTCGATCACCTGAGCGAAGGCCGGGCCGGCTGGAACCTCGTGACCTCGTCCAATCCGGCCGAGGCGCTGAATTTCTCCGGCGAGGACCTGCCTCTCCATGCCGACCGTTACGAGCGCGCCCATGAATTCGCCGATGTCGTGCGCGGGTTGTGGGACAGCTGGGAGGAGGACGCCTTTGTCCGCGACAAGGAGACAGGGAGCTATGTCGATCCGGAAAAGATGCATGTCCTCGATCACCGTGGCAAGCATTTCAAGGTGCTGGGGCCGCTCACTGTCGCCCGTCCTCCGCAGGGGCATCCGGTGATATTCCAGGCGGGCTCGTCAGACGCGGGCAAGGAGCTGGCGGCGGCCACCGCCGACGTGGTGTTCACGGCGCAGCAGTCGCTGCCGGATGCCCAGGCGTTTTACGCCGACGTCAAGGGCCGACTTGGCAAATACGGCCGGTCGCCCGACGACGTGAAGATCATGCCCGGCGTCTTTCCGATCGTCGGCCGCAGCGCGCAGGAGGCCCAGGAAAAATTCGAGGAGCTGCAGGCCCTGATCCTGCCCGAAGTCGGCATCGGCCAGCTCTGGGACATTCTGGGTGGACTGGACCTCAGCCGCTATCCGGTCGACGGTCCGGTGCCGCGCGACGTGGCCGAGACCAACAACAACAAGAGCCGACAGAAAATGATGCTGGATCTGGCCTACCGCGAGAACATGACCATCCGCCAGCTTTACCAGCACGCCGCCGGCGGCGGCGGGCACTGGCGGGTAGTCGGCACGGCCACCCAGATCGCCGATCAGCTGGAGGAACGTTTCAGCAAGCAGGCTGCCGACGGTTTCAACATCCTGCCTGCGACGCTGCCGGGTGAGTTCAACGATTTCGTCGACCTGGTCATTCCCGAGCTGCAGCGCCGCGGCCTGTTCCGTACTGAATACGAGGGGCAGACCCTGCGCGACAATCTGGGGCTGGCGAAACAGACGCACCTGCCGAGGGCGGCCGGCGCGGCATAGTCACACTGGCGCCCTTGGGCTGGTCTTTGACCAACATGCAAATCTGGCGCCGAGAGGGCAGATGCCTCCCGGTAGGAGGACGGTCTGTTGCCCGTGAATGCCCAGAGTTCCTTGACTAGCCGGGTCCAAGGAGGCGTCCTCGACGTTGACGTGGTCAGCCAGTTCGAAGCGACGTTCGAACGAGCGTCCGGCTATACCGCGATGCAGATGTTCGCCATCCTTTGCCTCGGCCGTCAGTCCCTTGATGACCAGCACATTGCGTTCCTGGACAATGACGAGAAAACCCGCGACCGCCATTTCGATGCGGTAGTCGTCGTCGCTCGTTTTAATGATGTCGTAGGGTGGCCAAGAATCGAGCGCCTGCAGCCGCTGGGCGTTGTTCAGAAGGTTGAACACGCGGTCAAAGCCGACACTGGAGCGATGAAGTGGTGCAAAATCAAGATCGTTTCTCATAGCCAAATCCTCGGTAAGGTGAGATGGAATGGAGACGCGGAGACGCGCGTCACCGGTTGTGCCAGCCCCAAATTTCGAGAAAATAGCCTTTCAAGATTCTCTTAGGAATTTTTCGAAAGTCAGTTCACGACGAACGTTCTTTGGACAGAGACCTCCAGGCAGATTAGCACCCAGCCGATGACGCCGGAGGGCCTGGCGATGCATGAGGGATAGAATGACTTGCAATACCTCATAATAGAGGGCATTTATGAGGCATAGAAAGGGGCGCTATAACTTATGAAATGGAACTGGCAGCACGCCGCTTGGCCGCGTTTCTCCTATGATACCGAAGGCATCGCACTCCTAGAACAAAACTTTGTTCGATCGTCCGGGGAAATAATTGGTGCGGTTCGACATTTCAGCGAAGACGAGAGTAGTCAGCTGCGAATCGAGTTGCTGAGCGACGAAGCGGTCAAAACCTCGCAGATTGAGGGCGAGTACCTCGATCGCGAAAGTGTCCAGTCGTCGCTGCGCCGACAATTTGGTCTTACTACCGACAATCATAAAGCCAGGCCGCAAGAGCGTGGAATTGCAGAAATGACGGTCGATGTCTACAGGAACTGGTCCAGCCCGCTCCGCCAGGAGGAGCTTTTCCGCTGGCATTCAATGCTGATGGCTGAAAACCGATATATCGAAACGATCGGGTCCTACCGTCGCCACGATGATGCAATGCAGATCGTTTCAGGGCGCTCGGAGAAACCGATAATCCACTTTGAGGCCCCGCCATCTAGCCAAGTTGCTTCTGAAATGGAGCCTTTCATCGATTGGTTCAATCGAAGTGGACCGAACGGAAAAGTTCCGCTTCCTGCGCTGACCCGCGCAGCCATCGGGCATCTCTACTTCGAAAGCATCCATCCGTTCGAGGACGGAAATGGGAGAATTGGCCGCGCCCTAGCTGAAAAGTCGCTGGCGCAAAACATTGGACAGCCAAGTCTTGTCTCGCTTGCCTCGACGATTGAGCGTAACCGGAAAGCGTACTATTTGGAACTCGAGCATCATCAGCGAAAGCTCGATATCACGGGATGGATCACATATTTTTCAAGGACCATCCTGGAAGCCCAGCAGGTGACACTCGATCGAATAGCCTTCCTCATTCAAAAAGCAAAATTCTATGATCGGTTTCGTGGCAGGCTCAATGACAGGCAGGAAAAAGTCGTCGCTCGCATTTTCCAAGAGGGGATAGCAGGCTTTAGAGGTGGGCTGAGCGCCGAAAACTATATCTCGATAACCGCCACTTCGCGCGCGACCGCGACCCGTGACCTGCAGCAACTCGTAGAGATCGGCGCGTTGACACGCACTGGAGAGCGTCGACACACACGTTACGCCCTACATCTGCAAAATTAATCGCAACTCAGCAAATGCAATAATCTAGCGACAAGCATTCCAGAATGAATGGGCATTCGATGTGGGCGACTACGCAGCCGGCGGACATGCGTGCTGTGGCAAGGTCTTTCACACGCGGCGATCCAACAGTTGGGCGTATTCCCGACAGCAAGTCGGGACTTTCGTATTCCGCGTGATATCGCAGAAGGCTGAGTGCCGTCGGCGCCTGGAAGTGGCAGTGGAAAGCCGACATGCTGAACGCCGCCGTGGCAGCCGACGTTTAGAGGCTGGGCCCGCCGCTCAAATGAAGACGGCCAAGCCGAGTAGCGACGCTGAAAGACCCGACAGCGTAAAATAGATGCGTCAGTGGTGAGCTTTGTCAGCATGAATACGCGCTAAGTCGACGCAGACCGTGAGAATAAACAATTCGCGACAGAGGTACACAGTTCGTGGTGCGCCGCGTGGACGTTTTGCCCCTACGACCGCGCCGGCTCGATACGGGTATCTCTGCCGCCGCTATCGTCTCACGAAGGCTTGCAAGCAAGGTGGCCAGATGATCCTCGATTGACGCCTGAGGGAGCGACCTCTGTGCGGTTTACTGGATTGGAACCCGCGCAAAATCAGGCTAAAGCTATCACATGACGAGATCTGCCAGGCGGTACTACTTCAATATCATCACTGCCAGTGGAACCGTACCCGATCTTGAGGGAATGTCGGGAGTCTCGTCCTTGGAGGCGGCTCATTTCCAAGCCATTCTCGACGCTCGCGCGATGATGAGCGACGCCATTCGGGAAAGCGTGGATGTGCCCGATCCATCGAGATCTGCAATGAAGCAGGAAAGGTTCCTTTAGTCGTAGCCTTCCGCGATGCGAGTATCAGGAACGGATAGCTTAGGATCGAGCGTCTATCAGCCGATTATATTCGCGCTCAGGCGTGCCGTAGCTCGCTCCTGCGATCTCCTCCAGCTTTGAGCGGCGATTGACATGCACGTTGCCCCGGGTTGCTTTGATCGCAAGGGTTCCTTCAAGGATGTGCAGCTGATCCGTTACCCCGGAACGACGGACACCCAACATAATCCCCAGAAACTTATGCGTCAGACGGAGGTCGTCACCCTCCGTCCGGTCGTGGACCATCAGAAGCCATCGAGCCAGGCGCTTTTGGAGGCTGAAGCGCCCGTTGGACAAGGCAGAATGTGCCAGTTGCAGCGTACAGCTCTGGACATAATTGACGAATAATTTCCGTGTCGCGATATCGTCGTTCAGAAACTCCGTAAATACGGACGCGCGCATAAGATAGCCTGTGCCCGCGACTTGCATGAACGTCCGATTGGGGGTTCGGTCGGACATTAAGGCCAGATGTTCGCCGGTCATGCCTTCAAAACCAATATGCCCGACTTCAATTGTCTCGGTGCCGCTGGTGGCGACCATCGATGCGAGGCCGCTGGTTATGAAGCACACATGTTCAGTCGGCCGATCCATTTCAACCAGCACATGTTTTAAGGGAAGCATGACCGCCTCCAGGTAAGGGGCGAAATTCGCAAACGCTGTCGGCGAGAGGGCTCTCAGCAAGCGGTTTTTGGTCTCTGCTTGTTCAGCAATCGGCATCATATCCGCCTTACGGGGGAGGGAGCCCGTGCTCAAAACAATCTGCACGATACAGTTCGCGTGGCCCACACACGCTCTTAAATCACGAGCTTGTCAACCAGGGCGTCGTCGCTGCAGGCAGGACGCGGTCCATCTTCCTCGCTTGGATGGGGCACCAACCCGGCGACCTGAGGGCAGAAAAGTTCGCAGCAATGAAACTTCCTGACCGCGCTTTAACGCCGAAACGGAGTCTTGCGGATCGAGTTATCTACCCGCAACCCATGGAGGAGCAAGTGATGGACAGAGATCAGCAGCAGCGCGAGCGGGCCTACAAGATCTGGGAAGAGGAGGCCCGTGTCGAGGGTTCGCACGGGGACCATTGGAAGTGTGCAAAAGACAGCGGTGAGCTGTACGAACAGGAAACGCAGGATGTAACGGCGGTCAATCAGCAGGCGGACGACGAGTTCGAGAGACCGGACGGGCGTTCCCGGTCAGCGGCGGATATGCGTCCTCCGTCTACAGTCAGCTCCGATTGATACGTCGATTGTCGGTGCGCGCGGTGGCGCTCGCCGGCACATCGCCCTGTCTCCCTGGCCATTCGAGCGCGGCGACGCGTGCCGATGGACAACGACGTCGACCCAGTGGTAGCCGCTCCCATTGAGGAATTTGGTAGTCTCTACAGCTTGGAAGATCTGTTTGAAGTGAGTATCGCCGATGCGTGTCCCGCCCGCCTGTTGAGTATTGGTGCGAGCCGTTCGCAGCTACTCTCTATATTTCCCTGATCGGCAGGGCGTAACGGCGTTCGAAATGTTTAAAGAGACGCTTTGGGAAGACAGGGCCGAGCGAAGGGCCTTTCCCGTAGAGATGGTAGTGTCGTCTCGAAGGTGCTCCTTTTTACGGACCCTCCTGGTTCAGCCGGTCTGGATCGCAGGCAAGGTCGGAGGTGCTTCCCGCATTGTACCAGTGCTTGATGCATCGGTCCTCTTGCCGCCGCTGTCCGGCTTCCAACAGCCTTTGCCTGCGACCGCTCATTTACGGATACTCTCTCAATGAAATCTGCATACCGCATCGGATGGCTGCGTTCCCGCAGCCATCCGTCGTCCACGCTTCTCTCCCGCACTTAGTTCACCCAGGGCAGTTTCCCGCCGCCTAGATCATTGAGCCGGCTCAAAAATTCAGGCGTTCCTTGGCATGTTCAACTGCCGCCCGCATTGAGCCTGTCCCGTCGCCAGAGTCGTCGGGAAATGACTGGTTCGCCAGCTTCATATCGCAATGGACAATAGCCATGAACGTCATAATGGCGAGTTGATGGTCTTCCATTTCCCGAGCCTGGTAGTGGATATCCAAGATCCGCCGCTGGAGGAGTTGATACGCGTTTATGTTCGTCATGCTGCATACCCCTCGATCCCGGCAACGCTCCCCGTCAGCAGGGGCGCAGTCACGTCCAGCGCCCGGCGCATGCGTGCCAGCAGCTTGCACGAAATCTCGACCATCCCGCAGCAGACCGGGTAGCGGCCGTAACCCTCCGCGCGGCCGATCTCGACAACTTCGACGCCGGCCCTGCGGTAAATCCGCGCGAGATAGGGTTCGTAGTTGGTGACGATCGTCTCTACCCCGTGCAGCAGGCACCACTCGCACACCGCCAGCATGATCATCCCGAATGCCATTGCCGGCGTCTTTTCGGGATGATGCAGCGCCAGGGCCGCGTCGTCGACACAGGTGCGGGTTACCTCCCAGATCGACGGCGCCGAGAGGCTTACATTGGAAGGATAGGTCGCCCGAAAGACCTCATCCAACAAGGTGGGGCCCGTCGTCGGCAACAGTCGCATACTCCCGATGAACTGCTTGGCAGATGCATCGCACCAGATAAGATACACCGGGCCCAACCGGTCATATTTATCGATCTCGACGTCTCCGGTGACCGGAACATCCCATTGCAGACGATCGTGAAATACGACTTTGCGTGTCTTATGCATATGGAAAAGCAGGTGTTGATAGGCGTGATATCGGTCGGCTTCGATGGTTAAGAACATGAGTGCGCTCCTTTCGTTCAGCGCAACTAATATGCCCTTAATGGTTGTATATTCGAAAGATCGCCATTATTGACTAACCCAAATGGAGGAGTATCAGGGGGCGATCAGGTGATAACGCTGCGCCTGGCTGACGGCGTGGGAGAGGGTTCCGCCTCCGAGCTTGTGACGCGCCGATTTAAGATAGGTTCGCACGGTATGTTCGGAGATCCGCAAGATGCCTGCGATTTCCTTGGCTTCTTTGCCGCGCGCCGTCCAGGTCAGGCATTCGATTTCGCGCGGGCCCAGTTGGGGCAGCGGGTCGTGTTCCCCAAACGCTTCGAAGAGCGCCTTGCGATGCACGAGATGGGCAAGATCGTGCCAGTCCACTTTGTAGTTCGCCAGATGCTCTTGCCACGCCTCCGTCGCCCGGTGCGAATTAAGACTGAGCAGGGCCCGCCGATGCCGCTTGTCCACGATCGGGATCGAGTAACCACTCTGCCCAAGCCCGAACCGCCGGGCTGCACCCATCACCTCGTCATAGCCCGGCTGGTCACCGAGGCTCGCCCAGTCGAACGGCGCGACACGACTGATCCCTATTTGACCCAGCTATGTCAAAGCCTCGGGGCATCGATGATCGCCGATCCTGACCGCATCACAATCGAGGTGACGGTCGATGCAAGCCTCGTTGGTGCCGATGTTTCCGTCAGCTTGGGGCTAATCGTCACCGAGCTCGTCATCAATGCCTTGAAACACGCCTTTCCGGATGAACGAACGGGTTTGATCGTCATCGACTACCACTCAGGCGGCGACGGTTGGACGCTTTGTATCAGCGACAACGGAGTTGGCATGCAGATTGGCAATGATGCTCCAAAAGCTGGCCTTGGGACCGGCATTGTCGAAGCCCTTGTTAAGAAGCTCGAGGGCGAGATCCGGGTGGGTGATGCTGGCCCTGGCACCGTTGTTACAATCAGGCACGTCAACAAAGCCGGTCTCCCAACCGGCGTTCTTACGGCCGCATAGAAGCTCGAGCGCGCCGGCGCTATAGTGCATCGAAGCCTGACAGGCTCCAACCCCAAGGCTGTGTAAGCAATGAAAAATGGCAAAGCGGTCGTCCTAGTTGTCGAAGACAGTGCGATCATTCGAATGGGGGCGATCGATCTGGTATTTTCGGCGGGCTACGAGGCTCTGGAGGCCGGCGATGCGGATGAGGCGATTCGTATACTTGAATCGAGAGATGACATCGATCTGGTGTTCACGGACGTCCAGATGCCTGGGACAATGGATGGTATCAAACTGTCTCATTACATTCGGGACCGCTGGCCGCCGGTCAAACTGATGGTCGCGTCAGGCGCGGCAATACTCGACGAGAGCAGCCTGCCGGTGGGATGCACGTTTTTCTCGAAACCTTACGATGATCATACGATCACTGACGTCATGGCGCAGTTGCTGTCGAGCGAGGCGCCCACGGCTTGCGCTGGGTGAGTGCCGCGACCAATGACGGCTGGAAGCGAGTGAGCATTACTTAAGATCACGTCATCCGCTGTATTATAGTACTCATGGCGCAGGATGTTGCCTATCCCGCGAATCTTCTTCCACGGAACATCGGGAGCGAGATTTAACAGCTTGCCAGGTATGTGGTGGCACGCTTCCGACGCTGTCGCCGCCCGCCGGATGCCGACGCGCAGTGGCCCAACGATTTCCAATCGCTGCAACGGACTCGCCAACGGCGTGGATTTAAGTACCTTCAGTGGTATTCGGAAATTGAAGAGGTTCGCGACCCTCACTGCCTTTGTCCGGGCCGCTTAGACGATGAGCTTCGTCGCCCCGGAAAAACCTAAACTTACCGTTTCATCAATGGAAAAGGTCGCGCCCGGATCGAACAACGGTTGGGCGTCCCCGCTGTTTCACCGCAATACCCGCAAAATGATGCTAACGGAGGAAAACAAGCTCTTCCTCGCACGATGCATGAGGATCTGCATACTGCAGCCGCATTGACCAGCAGCGTCGCCGACCCAGTGGCCCGCCAAGCGTCAGCATGCCCGTAGGCTTCGACTTCCGGTTTGACAATTTGCATCCGTCTCGGCCGGCAGACGTGAGTTCCATAAGCTATCTTATGCGATAACATCGTGTAGCGGCTACTTAGTGATGCGACAGTTGGGCCAGTTAGAGATGCGACAGTCTCGCCTCTCGACGCACTGGTCAAAGCCAATGTTGGGAGCAAGGATGACGACCTTCAGCCTGGTCGAGACCATGAGGGTGAAAGATGAACGGACAGCCTCAAAGCTAAAGTCGACGGATGCATCCCACCCGCCCCGATCTGATCTTGCAACCGGGATCAGCCGCCCAGCTCGGGGCTGATCGGCACAGGTAACATGACCAGACGGACATTTCTACTTTGCTCCGCGGCGGACGTTTCTACTTCACCGCCACATCCCGGTTTTCAGACGCATGTGATAATAAATGTCGAGGGGCTCTCGTGACCTGTTCCAACCGGACACCGAAACGGAGTAAAAAATGCAGCATTGGCTGGATAAGCTGACCGATATCACGGCGCTCCAGGGCGACGACCGCATCATCAAGCAAGCCCTTGGTCACCTCGCCGACGAGGCCGGATTTGGCGGCTATGCTTACCTTCACATCCAGCCCGGCCATACACTTGCGGTCTCGAACTATCATCCCGAGTGGCGGTCCGTCTATTTCGAGAAGAAGCTCACAGCCGTTGATCCTGTCGTGAAACGCGCCAAGATCCTGAAACGGGCCTTTGTCTGGAGCGGCGATCAAGATAGCCTCCGAGCCCCAAAGCCGGAACGGGCCTTCTATGCGCATGCTGCTGAATTCGGTATCCACTCCGGAATTACCATCCCGGTGAGTGCAGCCAATGGGTCGATGTCGATGTTCACCCTGGCATCGGAAAAACCGGCGCTTGAACTCGACCGCGATATCGATGCCGTCGCGGCCGCAGCTGCCGTCGGGCAACTCCACGCCCGCATGTCCCTCCTGCCACTAACACCTACAGTACAGTACCCTGCGTGGCTTGATGCGAAGGAAGGCGCCTATCTCAAATGGATTGCTGTCGGCAAGACCATGGAAGAAGCGGCCGATCTGGAGGGCGTCAAATATAACTCCGTCAGGAGTAAGCTGTACGAGACGAGGAAACGTCTCGAGATCCACACTATGTCCCATCTGGTCGCTTTGGCAATTCGCGCGAAACTCATCTGATACCGCGTCTGCCGTGCGCCCCCGCGCCTACTCTGAACCCAAGCCGGGGGATTGGATACTGTACGTGGACAGTCCTACGACCTTTAGCATGGAGCATCTGGACACACGTCGCGGGCCCACCAGCCAATGATAGCTAGAGGATTTTGGTGTTGTATCGGCCGATACCAACCACCAGATAAAGGTTTCGGAGCCCCCGGACAGCGAGTACTGCCTTGTCCGCCGTTACAGAATGTGGACGCCATTTGCGCTAGCGCGGAGGAAAAACCATAACGCCGCAGAACTGCAAATACTTCTGATTAAGGTCTCCCCCCAACTCCCGACAAGTCGATGCGAATCCCCGCATTATTCGCATCGGGTGTTACAGCTTCAGACGGCACTTCGGGTTTTGTTTCACTTTCAGGAAGGCCAGCTTGTGCCTCGACGCCATCGCGCCGGACTGGCCGCGTCTGGGTGAGCTTTACATCACCGGGGTCCGTTGCGCGGAACACCGCGATGCCCTCGAAATACCCCGTCTGCCAGGCTATAATCGCGTCATCGAGCACCTGCGGCAAAACATCCGTCGCTGTCGGGTTTCCATACCACTTGGTGACGATCCGGCAGACCTTGCCGAACAGCGCGGTGCCCATGCGGACGTTTTCACAGGCGTCGACAAGATC
>Ga0247738_10000070_pt1 | contig 65144 bp, 57 predicted proteins | sample UWRJL013104B2_FD_180936 | JGI IMG/M metagenome (GOLD analysis project Ga0247738, IMG submission 180936) | Plant litter microbial communities from Arlington Agricultural Research Station in Wisconsin, United States - UWRJ-L013-104B-2 | ecosystem: Environmental > Terrestrial > Plant litter >...
CCGACCGAGGCCCCCGCGCCCGCCGAATAGACTGGGAGCATGCCCGAAGCTCCCGATGCCGTCCCCGGCGTCAACCGTCCGAACATCACTCCGCTCGACATCATCCGGGCCGTCATCCTCGTCGCCGCGATCGCATCGCTCGCGCTCTGGGGCTTCGCGATGTGGACGTTCCCGTGGAACGTCGTCCTCGGCATCGGCGCTCCGTTGCTCGTTCTTCTCGTGTGGGCGCTCTTCCTGTCGCCTCGGCCGGTGCTGAACCTGCACCCGTTCGTTCGTGCGGCCGTCGAACTGCTGATCTATGCCGGAGTGACACTCGCCTGGTGGTCGATGGATCAGGCCTGGGTCGGCCTCGGCTTCGCCGTCGTCGCTGTCACCTCCGGCCTCTTCGCCGGTCGGAGAAGCTTGCGATGACCGTCTCCGCTGCCCTGCGGAACGCTCTCGGTGACATCGTCGATGTCGCCGAAGACTCCCTGGAGGCAGCGCGCGCAGACCGCTCAGGCCATTCCTCCGCCGGCCGCCCTCTCGCCGTCGTGCATGCGGAGTCGATCGAGCACGTCCAGATCACCATGCGGATCGCGACAGAGACACGCACCCCCGTCATCGTACGCGGTGCCGGCACAGGACTCGCCGGCGCGGCCAACGCCGGCCCGGGTGAGATCGTCCTGTCGACGATGCGCATGAACCGCGTGATCGAGGTTCGACCAGACGACCTGTTCGCCGTCGTCGAGCCCGGCATCCTGAACGCCGAACTGAACACCCTGCTCGCAGAGCACGGCCTGTGGTGGCCGCCGGACCCCGCCAGTCGCGACATCTCCACGGTCGGCGGCAACATCGCCACTGGCGCCGGAGGGCTGCTGTGCGCGAAGTACGGCGTCGTGCGCGATGCCGTCCTCGGCGTCGACGTCGTGCTGGCCGACGGTCGGCTGCTGCATCTCGGCCACCGCAGCGTGAAGGGGGTCACCGGACTCGATCTCACCTCGCTCATGATCGGATCAGAGGGCACCCTCGGCGTCGTCGTCGGTGCGACGCTGAAGCTGAGGCGCCTCATCGTCGGCGAGATCTGCACGCTCACCGCTCTGTTCCCGACTGTGCGTGCTGCGGCCACCGGGTCGGCAGCGGTCACGGCATCCGGCGCGCAGCCCGCGATCATGGAACTGATGGACTCGACGGCACTGACCGCCGTGCACGCCCTCCTGTCTCTGCCCACTCCCCCGGCCGGAACTTCGCAGCTGACCCTCCAGACCGACGGCCCAGCGGCACAGGCCGAAGCAGACGCCATCGCGGCGACGCTCCGCGAGCGCGGCGGCGAAGTCACGCTGACGCACGACCGCGATGAAGGCGAGCGGCTGCTCGCCATCCGACGTTCGATGCACGCCGCGATGGCCGCTCTCGGCACGACGCTCATCGAAGACGTGTCGGTGCCTCGCAGCGCTCTACCGGCGATGTACGACGAGATCGCCCGCATCGAGAAGGCCTACGACCTCGTGATTCCCACGGTCGCGCACGCCGGAGACGGCAACCTGCATCCGAACTTCATCTTCGAAGGCGATGTGGTGCCGGAGCACGTGTGGGCGGCGGCCGACGAGCTGTTCCGTTCCGCGATCCGCCTCGGCGGCACGCTCACCGGAGAGCACGGCATCGGCATGCTCAAGAGCCGTTGGCTGGCCGAAGAGCTCGGCGAGGACCAATGGCAGCTGCAGCGCCAGATCAAGGCCGTGTTCGACCCGCTCGGCATCCTCAATCCCGGAAAGGTCTTCGCCAGTGCCTGACATCCACGTGAGCGCCGCGATCATCCACGACGCTGACGGTCGTGTGCTCGTGGTGCGCAAGCACGGCACGACGAAGTTCATGCAGCCGGGCGGCAAGCCGGAGGCCGGCGAGAACGCCGCGCAGACCCTGGCTCGCGAGCTCGACGAGGAACTGGGCCTCAAGGTCGAAGAGTCCGGACTGCGCCCGCTCGGCCGGTTCATCTCCGCCGCCGCGAACGAGCCCGGTCACCGCGTGATCGCCGATGCATTCGCTCTCACGATCGACGCCGACATGGTCGCCGTCCAGGCCGAGCTGGCCGAGCTGCGCTGGATCACGCCCGCCGACCTCGGCACGCTGCCGTTGGCCCCGCTCAGCGTGGAGCACCTGCTCCCGCTGGCGTGGCCGAGCGAGCCCGGCGGTCACTGAGCCTGTCGAGGTGTCAGAGTCCCTGCCAGGTCGGCTTGTTGTCGAATGTGTAGCGGTAGTAGTCGGCGAGGTTGAGCTTCGACGCCGCCGCCTCGTCCACGACCACCGTCGTGTGCGGGTGCAGCTGGATCGCTGAGCCTGGAAGCATGGCGGTGACCGGGCCCTCGACGGCATCGGCTACTGCCTGAGCCTTGCCCTCGCCGAAGGCGAGCAGAACCAGATGACGCGCCTGCAGGATCGTGCCGAGTCCCTGCGTCATGCAGTGCATGGGAACCTGGTCGATGGAGTCGAAGAATCGCGCGTTGTCCTCGCGGGTCTGCACCGTGAGGGTCTTCACGCGCGTGCGTGAAGCGAACGACGACCCCGGCTCGTTGAACCCGATGTGTCCGTCGGTGCCGATTCCGAGAATCTGCAGGTCGACGCCGCCCGCGGCCTCGATCGCGGCCTCGTAGTCCGCGCCCGCATGCTCGATGCCCTCCACCGCGCCGTTCGGCACGTGGATCTGGTCGGGGTTCAGGCCGAGTGGCTCGACGACCTCACGGGCGATGACCGAGCGGTAGCTCTCCGGATGCTTCGGGTCGATGCCCACGTACTCGTCCAGCGCGAAAGCGCGCACCTGCGAGACGTCAGTGCCGGCGAGTCGACCGTGCAGCGCCTCGTACACCGGCAGCGGTGTGGACCCCGTTGCGAGCCCCAGCACGGCATCGGGACGGCCGACGATCAGCCGGACGATCTCGTCGGCGACCAGGGCACCGGCGGCGGCGGCGTTCTCGACGATGACGACTTCAGCCATGTGTGGCGATCTCCTCTTGAGGGGCATGCACTCCGACCAGCGCGGCGCCGAGCGCGGCCGCAGGGGAACCGGGAGGGAGTAACTCGATTCTTTCATCCAGGTGCAGGGATCGCAGAAACGACGAATCCGTCGCGTCGGCGACGAGAGCGGACCGGATGCTGTCGCGCAGACGGTCGCCGAGAGATGTGATACCGCCACCGATGACGACCGTCTCGACGTCGACGCTGAGCACGAGAACACGCACTGCGGCAGCGGCACCACGGGCGAGATCGGCGCGGAGCCGGAGCGCCTCGACGTCACCCTGTTCTGCGGCGTCGAAGATGTCGCGGACGGGCAGCGCACCGGGACGACCCCACGCGCGGGCGAGCGCACCCCCGCCGCAGAGAGTCTCGATGCAGCCCCGTTGCCCGCAGCTGCAGACGCGGCCGTTCGGGTCCACGGAGATGTGTCCGACCTCGCCGGCGGTGCCGCGTGACCCACGCCAGATCACACCGTCGATCACGATCCCGGCAGCGACGCCGGTGCCCAGATTCAAGTAGGCCATCGACACGGCATCGCCGCGGAGTGCCGCAGCGCCGAGCGCTGCCGCCTTGACATCATTCTCGACGACGACGGGCGTGCCGAGGAGCGCTGAGGACCGGCCTGCGAGGTCGAGAGATTCGACGCCCAGATTCACCGCATGCAGCACGCGTCCGCTCACGGTGTCGACGAGACCGGGGATTCCGACACCGACGCTCGTCACGTCGGAGACCGAGATGTCCAACTCCGCGCACAACTCCTGCACGCTCTCCACGACGTCGGCCACCACAGCCTCGTCACCATAACCGCTCAGGCGGCGGGAGCGAGCGATGATCTCTCCGCCCTCGGTCACCGCCACGGCATCCGTCTTCGTGCCCCCGATGTCCAGACCAACGCGAACGGACCGGCCGACACGACCGGTCTGCACTGCCGATTCCACTATGAGACTCCCAGCTGCCCGGAGAGAACCATGACAGCAGCGCCGCGCAGCACGATGTCGTCCTGACCGGTGAGCCTGATCACGACGTCATCGAAGACGCCCTCGAGCGTGCGCTCACGCAGGGTCGAGGTGGCGGCATCGATGAGCGTGCCGTCGAGCAGATCAGCCGGCCCGGACAGCACGACCTCGGAGAGGTCGAGTGCGGTGACGATCGGCGCGATCGCGATAGCCATGCGCGTGCCGGCATCGCGCAGGATCTCCTCGCGGGATCCGGGCTGCGCTTCGATGGCATCCCGAAGGCGGGTGACGCTCAGCCAGGCTTCCAGACAGCCGTCGCGGCCGCACACGCAGCGCGGGCCACCGTCCGTTCCGACGACGACGTGACCGATCTCACCCGCGGCGAAGCGGCTGCCGAGCAACGGCTGGCTTCCGGCGATGAGTCCGGCGCCGACGCCGACGCCGATCTTGATGAGCATGAAGTCGGCGCGAGCATCACCGAAGGTGTACTCCGCGAGCACGGCGGCATTGGCATCATTGCGGGCGAGGACGGGGAGATCGAGGTCATGACCGAGCTGCGCCTCGAGTCGGAAGTCGGTCCACCCGAGGTTCGGCGAGCTCAGTACGACACCGTCAGGGCGCACCACGCCGGGCGTTCCGACGCCGACGCCGAGCAGCGGCGCGGTTGCGGCGGTGACCAGCTTGCGGGCGAGTTCGAGCAGCGCGGAGTACGCGACGTCGCCGTCTGGCTGCTCCGGTCGGGCGATCTCACGCCGCTCGAGCACGTCTCCGTCGAGGCTCAGCACGGCTCCGCGGAACGCCTCGGCGTCGGAGAGGTCGAGGCCGATGATCTGGTGCCCGAGACGATTGATGTCGATGAGGATCGGGGGCTTGCCAGGGCCGGCCGTCTCGCGTACGCCCAGTTCGACGACGATGCCGTCGGCGATGAATTCCGCAACGAGGTCGGAGATCGTGACCCTGGTGAGGCCGGTCTCACGCGAGAGATCCGCACGGCTCATCGCACCGGAGTGGTACAGCGTCTGCAGCACGAGGGCCCGGTTGTGACCGCGGGCGTGCTCCGGAAGCACCTTGGTGCGCGATCGCAGGTGGCGGGACGGTCCGAAGGCATGCGAACTGGCGCCGGCGTGATCGGCCGACGCCGGTTGACTCAACTCATCCGATTCGGACATATTTGTTAGTAGACCTTACGAACAAAAATTCTGCAACCTTCGACCCGCCGCGTGCGGGTGAGGGTTACCGAAACGTTATTTTGATTTCTTGCCATATTCGACTACCCCAGGGATCTCGTCTGCAGCCCCGCGACAAGATCGGCGACGATCTGTTCGCGTGCGGCGACGGTCATCGGCTTTCCAGGAGTGCCCGGTCGCCGCTGATCGAGTGTCGGCCCGTCGAGAGGACGATATCGTACGCCGGCCCTCTGCAGTCGCCGCAGGTGCACGGCGAGGCGGCGCACGAACGCGTCGACGTCTCCTGAGTCGCCTCCTGCCCACAGCCGCTCAGCTATCGCACTGAGTCTGGGGAACATGGCGAAATCGACACGGTCGCGAGTCGGCAGATGTTCAGTCCAGACGTTGGTCTGGCCGCCGACGACGCCGTCAGGCAGACGAAGCGTGTACGCGTGCTCGAGAGTCAGCGGCGGACCGACCGGCACCGGCTCATCAGCCGAGTCGGACTGCCGGTAGTCGAGATAGGTCTCAAGATCAGGGCAGCCGACGACGGGGATGCCGCGGCGAAGGGCCTCCTCGAGCGCGACGGGGCCGCGCCACGCGAGGATCTGCACTCCTTCTGGCACGTCGCCTTCCAGCACTTCGTCCCAGGCCAGCGCCGTACGTCCGTGCGTACGCACGTGATCGACGAATTGGGCTGTGAACCACGGCTGCACGTCGTGGGGCGATGCGAGTCCGAGCTGCTGCATCCGCTGCGCGGCTGCACTGCTCTGTGCCCACTCGGTGACCGGCACCTCGTCGCCGCCGATGCCGATCCACGGAGAGTCGAAGATCTCGCACAGCGCGTCGATCGCCGCGCGCCCGAACGCCAACGACTTCTCGGTCGGTGCGAGAGTGCGGGGATTCACACCGAAACGCTCCCACGGGGCAGTGACCGGACCGTCCTCCCCCGCGGCGTCTGTGTTTCCGAGGTCGGGATACGCGGCGAGCGCGGCCTGCACATGCCCCGGCAATTCGACCTCCGGCACGATCGTTATGAAGCGCTCGGCGGCGTACTCGACCAGTTCACGCAGCTCTGCGGTCGAGTAGAACCCCTCGTGCACGCCGGGTTCGACTGTCGCGAGCGGCCCGTGACCGCGCTGGGTCGCCTCGCGGCGGGCCCCGATCTCGGTGAGCCTGGGGAAGCCAGGGACCTCGAACCGCCAACCCTGATCGTCGGTGAGATGCAGGTGGAGGATGTTCAGCTGGTGCATCGCCAGCAGATCGATCAGACGGCGGATGTCTTCGACCGGCCGGAAGTGGCGTGCGACGTCTAGCATCGCCCCGCGCCAGGTGTAGGCGGGCGAGCCCTCCCATCCACCGGCGGGAATGCGCGCGACGTCTTCTTCCGGTGCACGCAGTTGGCGCAGCGCAGTGACGCCGCGGAAGACGCCCTCGGCGGTCGCGCCGCTCACTTCGATGCCGTCGGTTCCGACGGTGATCCGGAACGCCTCCGCTCCGACTCGACCTGCTGCACTCGCACTCTCCCCCACTTCAGGGTCCAAGGTCAGGGTGATGGCGGGCACGTCTTCCGCGATCGCGTCGACGGCAGTGCGAGCACGAGCATCGTGCGTGGTCAGGACTTCAGCGATGACCGAGAGCTCGCCCGGAGCGCGCACCGGCGTGTCGGTCGTCCACACGAACGGCGGCGATGCGGAGTCGATCACAGCGTCGATCAGCGGCACCGTCGCGCGGTGCGCCGGTGGCGGCATCCGCAGTGCTCGTCCAGGGGTGTCTCCGGTGACTGCGCCGTCCGCCACGACAGGGATGCCGCCGATCAGCACGTCGACGATCCCGACAGGGGGCGTGCGCGGGGCGTCGAACGTCGCACCGGCCGCGACTGCGTCGGGATCGAACAGCACGAGGTCGGCGGTCGCACCCTCGCGGATCACGCCGCGTGGGGCGTCACCGCGCTGCAGACCGAGCCGGGCTGCCGGCGTGCCGGAGAGGTGGCGAACCGCCTCCTCCAGCGTGAGGACGCCGAGCTCGCGCACATAGTGTCCGAGGTAACGGGCGAAAGCGCCGAACCCCCGCGGATGGGGCTTCGCACCGATCAGGATGCCGTCACTGCCGCCGGTGTGACGGTCGTGCTGCATGATCGCCTGCACGTTGTCCTCGTCACCGATGTGCATCAGGATGCCGGTGGCACCGGCATCCGCCACGATCGTGTCGAGCACCACATCCACTGCGCGCTTCTCGTCCTCCTCGGCGATCTGTGCGATCGTCCTGCCGACGAGCGGAGCCAGGTCGGAGTTCGCGGTGCCGACGATCTCGATGCTCGACCAATCGGCGCGTTCGCCGTGGAATCCGTCGCAGCCGATCTCCTCGAGTTCGACGCGAACGCGCTCACGGCTCTCGGCATCCAACGTCCTGATCGCGGCGATGAGGTCGCCGCCCTCCGCGAGCCGGCTCGGCAGCAGAGCCGTCAAGGTGGTCGCGCCGGGAAGATACGGGTAGGTGTCGAGCGTGACGTCGACGCCGTCCGCGATGGCCTCATCGATCAGCGCCAACAGTTCGTCGGCGCGCCCCCGGTTGGGGATGAAGTTCATCGTCGCGTGCGTGAGGTGGATGGGGCATCCGGTGCGTCGCCCGATGTCGAGCGCCTCGCGATAGGCATCCAATGCGGTGGCACCGTAGCTGCGGGTGTGCGGCGCCCAGTAGCCGCCGCGCTCGGCGACGACGCGACAGAGCGCCTCGAGCTCAGCGGTGGAGGCATACATCCCTGGTGTGTAGGTGAGCCCGCTCGACATTCCGAACGCGCCTGCATCGAGAGCCGCACCGAGCATCTCGGTCATCTGTCGCAGTTCGGCCCGGGTCGCCGGTCGGTTCTCATGTCCGACCGACATCATGCGGAGATTGCCCTGCGGCACGAGCGCGGCGACGTTCGCGGCCGTTGCCGCGTCGATCGCCGTGAGCAGATCGTCCATGGTGCGCCAGGGAACGGACGACGGCAGTCCGTTCCACCCGGCTATCTGGGCAGGGATGACGGATGCCGTGGCATCGTCGAGTGGTGCATAGCCGAGGCCGTCCTGCCCGATCACCTCGGTCGTTACGCCCTGCAGGATCTTGGCGCGATGATCCGCACCCGACAGCACTGCCAGGTCGCTGTGCGCGTGCATGTCGATGAAACCGGGTGCGAGCACCAGGCCGGTGGCGTCGATCTCGCAGGCCGCGAGGTCGACGCTTCCTTCCTCGAGCTCGATCGTCCGCGCATCCTCTGAACGCACGATGGCTACGACCCGTTCACCTTCGACGGCGACATCGGCCACGTAGCGCGAAGCGCCCGATCCGTCCACCACTGTCGCGGCCCGGTATACGCGCACGTGCCCGGCGGCGGCGCGCGCTGCGCTCAGCATCACGCGCCCTGGTGTCGGATCCGACATTTGTTGAGGCATCTAACAAGGCTACTAGGCTGGTCGGATGAGCACGAAGACGCGAATCACGACCACTTCCGCCCCCGCACCGGCGCACACCTTCTCGCAGGGTGTCCGCAAGGGTGGGTTCGTCCAGGTGTCAGGGCAAGGCCCGGTCGATCCGGTGACGAATGAGTACCTCTTTCCCGGTGACGTCGCGGCGCAGACCACCCGCACCCTCGAGAACGTCAAGGCCATCGTCGAAGCATCCGGCGCGACGTTCGACGATGTCGTGATGCTGCGCGTCTATCTCACCAAGCGTGAGGATTTCGCCATCATGAACGACGCCTACGGCGAGTTCGTAGGCGCGCACACGCCCAGCGGAGTCCTGCCCTCGCGCACCACTGTGTTCACCGGACTGCCGCGTGAGGAGATGCTCGTCGAGATCGACGGCATCGCCATCATCGCCGACTGACCGCGACAGCACGCGCAGACGGTGGGGTCTTCTCCCCATCGTCACGAGAGTACGACTTGTGTTTGACTGGTCACACGACCGGAGAATCGCACCGCAGTTCGCGGTGCCGTGATTGAGGGGAAACCTATGAACCGCCGTATCGCCGCATGGACCATCGCCGCCGTCGCCGTGCTCGGCCTGACCGCCTGCTCTGGCTCGCCCGCCGCTGAGGACGACAAGTCCAACGAGGCCGGCGATTCCGCCCCGGTCGAGGAGACGAACACCGACCAGTCCGTCGAAGATGCCTGTGGCATCGTCCTCCCGAAGCTGCAGGAGGCCAGCAGCGCCGCCGGCGAGATCGACACGACCGGCGCCACTGACCCGCAGACCACGGTCGACCAGTTCAGCACCGTCGTCGATGCATTCGGCGAGGCCGCGGACAGCGTCTCCAACACCGAGGTGAAGGACGCGACGACCGCTGTGCACGAGGACTTCGTCGCCCTCGGCGACGTGCTCTCCAAGGTCCTCATCGACCAGGACCTCGACGCTGCAGCCGACATCACCACCATCACGAGCGACGTGACGGAATCCGCCACGGCGCTCCAGGAGCTCTGCAGCTGACCCTCTGAGCATCAGCGAAAGCCCCGTGACCTCATCGGTCACGGGGCTTTCGCCGTTTATGGTGCGACAACCGTTGCCTTGTCGTTATCTGGCGCCCGGTATGATATGGGAGTTGGTCACACTTGAATCACGGGGGGTGAGTAGGTGACTGGTCTAATCGAAGCACCTGACGCGAACACCGCGCAGACTGCTGTCGTCCCGCCTGTCGACGGCGATCGACCGTTGGAATGGGCTCCGCACGAGCCCGCTCCCAAGAGGCACCGCGTCGGACTCTGGGTCGGCGTAGCGGTCGGCGTACTCGTCCTCGGCGCCGCAGCGGCGTCGACGATCCTCATCGCGCCCGGTACGACGATCGCCGGTGTTCCTGTCGGCGGTCTCACTCCTGGTGCCGCGGCCGACGTCGTCAACGCCCACCTCGCCGACACCGAGATCACGCTGACGGGCGCGGGTGAAGATCAGGTCGTCACCGCTGCCGACCTCGGCGCGTCCCTCGACGCACGCGCTCTGGCAGACGAGGCGTATGCGTCGCACCCCATGTGGAACCTCGGCGCCTGGATGCCCGAGCCCATCGCCGGCGACATCACGCTCGACACAGACCTCGCACATGACACCTTGCGTGAACTCGTCCCCGCCAGCTATGTGGATGCGGTCGATGCGGGCGTCGTCTTCGAAGCGACCGCGTATGTGACCACACCTGCCGAGGCCGGCTCCGGGATCGACCTCGATCAGCTCACCGCCGCCATCACGACCGCGCTCGCAGACGGCGGCAATGCCCTGGAGTACTCAGGCAGCCCCGCCGAGGCACCTGCCGCAGTCAGCGATGAAGAGGCCGCGGCCACGGCCGACTCTCTGAACGCGATGCTCGGCAAGATCGGGTTCTACGTCGGCGAAGAGCGCACTGTCCCTGTCGCCCCTGCGGTTGCCGGCACCTGGCTGTCCGTCGTCGACGAGAACGGCGAGCTGCGCATCAGCGCGGATGAGGATGCCATTCAAGCGGTCGTCGACACCCTCCCTGGACTCGTCAACCGTGCGCCCGTCGATGCACGAGTCGTCGTGAACTCCAGCGGTGACGTGCTGAGCGAGCTGAACGCCGGAGTCAGCGGGCGTGAAGTCGGCGACGTCACCGACGCCGCTTCCCGTTTCGCCGATCAGCTCGAGTCCGGCGATGCCGTGTTCGCGCTCGATGTATCAGAGACGGCGTTCGAGACCACCACGCTGCTTCGCCGCATCGACGTCGACCTCGGCGCACAGCACGCCTACCTGTACGAGAACGACGTCCTGGTGAACTCCTGGGCGATCTCCTCGGGTCTTTCCGCGACGCCGACTCCGACCGGCAACTTCGCGGTGTTCGCGCACACCGAGTTCCAGGACATGGGTTGCTTCGAAGGCGCGTCGTATTGCACCGAAGACGTCCCCTGGAACACCTGGTTCGCTCCTGACATCGCTTTCCATGGCGCCTACTGGCACAACAACTTCGGCCAGCAGATGAGCCACGGTTGCGTCAACATGCCGGTCGACGTCGCGAAGTTCGTGTACGACTGGGCGCCGGTCGGCACCGCTGTCGCCGTCCACTGGTGATCAGAAGCCGCTGACTCCCACGCGGATACGAAGAGGGGCGGATGCCGTAGCATCCGCCCCTCTTCGTCTCGTTCACGCGATGGCGTCGATGATCCCGTTCAGCGTCGCCGACGGGCGCATCACCTTCTCGACCTTTGCGACATCGGGGCGGTAATAGCCTCCGATGTCGACGGCCGTGCCCTGAGCGCCGTTGAGCTCGGAGACGATCTCCTGCTCCTTGGCGGCGAGCTCCGCGGCCACAGAGGAGAACGCCGACGCGAGCTCGGAATCCTTCGTCTGCGCGGCGAGCTCCTGCGCCCAGTACAGGCCGAGGTAGAAGTGGCTGCCACGGTTGTCGATCGTGCCGAGCTTGCGCCCCGGCGAACGGTCCTCTTCCAGGAACGTCCCGGTCGCGGCATCCAGCGTCTCAGCGAGCACCCGAGCCTTCTCGTTGCTGTTGCGATCGGCGAAGTGCTCGAGCGAAGCGGCCAGTGCGAAGAACTCGCCCAGCGAGTCCCACCGCAGGTAGTTCTCCTCGACGAGCTGCTGCACGTGCTTCGGGGCGGATCCGCCCGCACCGGTCTCGAACAGGCCGCCGCCCGCGAGCAGGGGAACGATCGAGAGCATCTTGGCGCTCGTTCCCACCTCGAGGATCGGGAACAGATCGGTCAGGTAGTCGCGCAGCACGTTGCCCGTGACGGAGATGGTGTCCTCACCGCGGCGCAGACGCTCCAGCGAGTAGCGGGTGGCGTCTTCCGGCGTGAGGATCTCGATCGTCAGACCGTCGGTGTCGTGCTCCTTCAGGTACTCGTTCACCTTCGCGATGAGCGCAGCATCGTGCGCCCGCGCTTCGTTGAGCCAGAACACCGCAGGCGTCGCGCTCGCACGGGCACGGGAGACGGCGAGCTTGACCCAGTCGCGCACGGCGATGTCCTTGGTCTGCGTGGCACGCCAGATGTCGCCCGGCTGCACGCTGTGCTCCAGCACGACCTCGCCGGCGGAGTTCACGACCTGGATCAGGCCGGCCGCGGCGACCTCGAACGTCTTGTCGTGGCTGCCGTACTCCTCGGCCGCCTGGGCCATCAGGCCCACGTTCGGTACAGTGCCGATCGTCGCGGGATCCAGTGGGCCGTTCGCGATGACATCCTCGATGGTCGCCTCGTAGACACCGGCGTACGAGGAATCGGGGATGACGGCGAGTGTGTCGCCCTCACCGCCGTCGGCGCCCCAGAGCTTCCCACCGTTTCGGACGAGCGCAGGCATCGACGCGTCCACGATGACATCGCTCGGCACGTGCAGGTTCGTGATGCCCTTGTCGGAGTTGACGTAGGACAGACGAGGGCCGTTCTCGATGGCGCGGAAGAAGCTCTCGGCGATCGCCTCGCCGCCTTCGAGGTCGGCGAGCCCCGAGAGGATCGAGCCGAGCCCGTCGTTGGCACTGAGCCCGGCGGCGGCGAGAGCCGCCCCGTGCTGCGCGAACACATCTGCGAAGTAGGCCTTCACGACATGACCGAAGATGATCGGGTCGGAGACCTTCATCATCGTGGCCTTGAGGTGCACCGAGTACAGCACGTCATCGGCCTTGGCCGTGGCGAGGGTCTCGGCGAGGAACGCGTCGAGGGCTGCGGCGGAGAGGAACGTGGCATCCACGATCTCACCGGGGAGCACCTTCAGGTTCTCTTTGAGCGCGGTGGTGGCGCCGTCCTCTGCGACGTGCTGAATCGTGAGCACGTCGTCACCCGGTGACAGCCAGCTCTTCTCGTTCGACTTGAAGTCATCGTGGCCCATCGTGGCGACGCGGGTCTTGGAGCCATCAGGGAATGCCTTGTTGCGGTGCGGGTGCTTCTTCGCGTAGTTCTTCACCGCCAGCGGGGCGCGACGGTCGCTGTTGCCCTCGCGCAGCACGGGGTTCACCGCGGAGCCCTTGATGCGGTCGTAGCGCGCGCGGACGTCCTTCTCCTCGAGGGAAGACGGCTCATCCGGGAAGCTCGGGATGTCGTATCCCTGGCTCTGCAGCTCGGCGATGGCAGCCTTGAGCTGAGGGATGGATGCCGAGATGTTCGGCAACTTGATGATGTTGGCCTCGGGGAGCGTTGCGAGTCCACCGAGCTCAGCGAGTGCGTCTGACACTTCCTCATCGGCGCTGAGTCGCTGCGGGAAGGCCGCGAGGATGCGTCCTGCCAGCGAGATGTCGCGGATCTCGATCTCGACCCCTGCCTTGCCTGCATAGGCCTGGACGATCGGGAGGAGCGATGCCGTGGCCAGAGCCGGTGCCTCGTCCGTATAGGTGTAGATGATGGCGTCGTCGGTCACCGGGGGTATCTCCGTTCACGAGTCAAAACTGTCTCGACACCAAGATACCTGAGTGACCAGCGCGACGTTCGCAGTCATCTTTCGGCGCACGCGGCGCCCGGAGAGGTTACCCTGGGCGTATGACGGAACTGCGAGTGGTCGAACTCTCCGCTGCGACGATCGTCGCCGTGAACAACCTGTCGCTCAAGCCGGGGCAGGAGCAGTATCTTGCCCCGGTCTCGTACGGGATCGCGGCCACCGTGATCAACCCTCAGACCTCCTGGCAGCGTGTGATCCTCGATCGCAACGAGGTCGTCGGGTTCGTGAGTGCGAGTTTCGATCCCGAGGCGCCCGAGGAGCACTTCCGCTCCGTGCTCTGGCGCATCAACGTCGACGCCGACGACCAGGGCCGCGGGGTCGGCCGCTTCGCTGTCGAGCACCTTCTCGATGAGGCTCGCGAACGCGGAATGGATCATGTCAACGTGATCTACGAAGCTGGCGACGACGGCCCGGAGGCGTTCTTCAAACGGGTCGGCTTCACCCCGGTCGGCGAGACCGAATACGCAGAAGTGATCGCAGAGATCCGACTGACTTCCTGAAACGGCGGCGAGACCTCGGATCCCCTCCCCCACCGGGGTCTCGTCGCCTTCACATCTCCGCCATCCGATTTCATAGTGCCGTCGCGCGTCCGCGCCGCCCCCGATTTGTTCGACGAGACCACAAAACACTTGCATTCGTCGACTCGCTTGTCTACCATCGCTGAAGAAGCATTATCGAAACGCTTCGACAAGCCGCAGCAGCAATGCCTGCAACAGCAACGATGGAGTGCACATGTCGACGATCCACGAGGTGGCGAAGGCCGCCGGTGTATCGATCAGCACCGTCTCATACGCACTCAGCGGCAAACGGCCCGTCTCCGAGAAGACACGTCTGCGCATCGAGGACGCCGTCACCGCCCTCGGCTACCAGCCGGAAGCGGGCGCACGGATGCTGGCGGGTCGCCGAACCCACATCTTCGCGCTCACCGAGCCGCTGCGAGCAGACACGCACGCGCCGACGCACATGGCTTTCGTCCTGGCGACGGCCGTGGCGGCTCGCCGGCGCGGCTACGACATCCTTCTCCTGACGGATGAGCAGGCCTCGGAGGGGATGAACCGCGTGGCCGCGAGCAAGCTCGTCGACGCCATCCTCGTCCTGGACGTCGCACCGGACGACGAGCGCGTCGCCATCGCCCGCTCGATGCGCACCCCCACGGTGTTCATCGGCGTGCCGGACGATCACAGCGATCTCACCTGCGTCGACCTCGACTTCGACGCCGTGGGTCGCCTTGCCGTCGATCGCCTCGCCGACGCCGGACACAGCCGCATAGTGCTTCTCGGCCAGACCGAGGTCTCTTATCGCAGATCCAACTTCCCCCGCCGACTTCTGCACGGCGTGCAGCAGCGCGCGACCGAACGCGGGGCCGACGTCGACTGGGTGACCACGGGCGAGATCGCGACGGACGTCGCGGTCGTGCGCTCCGCTGTCGAGTCCGCCCTTGATCAGGGCCACCGCGCTTTCATCGTCCACGCCGTCGACGACACACATGAGGCGCTGCTCTCGGTGCTCGCCGAGCGTGGACTGCGCATCGGCGTCGACGTCTCCGTGATCTCCGCAGCGGCATCCTTCGACACTGCTGCGCTTGCGGTGCAGATCGATACGATCCCGCTCGTCCCGCAGCGATCCTGCGAGTTCGCCGTCGACCTTGCGGTGCGTCAACTCGACGGCGAACGACTTCCCCCCGAGATTCATCTCCTTCCGCCCGAATACCTCTCGGCCGGCTCCGTCGCTCCCCCTCGCGACTGAGCTCGTCGCAGGCCTCATCCTGTCCGCACGCCCAGCATCGAAACGCTTCGATGCCCTGAGTCACAACTGAAGATACGACCCACCGAAGTGTCTGGCCCCTGGCCACCGAGAAAGGAGTGCCGACGATGGCACGCATCACCCGAGGAAAGAAGTCGCTCGCCCTGCTGGCGGTATTGACCGTGACCGGAATCGCCGTGAGCGGCTGCACATCCGGCTCCGCAGGCGAGGCCGGGGACACGCTCAAGCTCTGGCATTACGAGGGAGCAGACAGCGCGATGGGAATCGCCTGGGCGCAGGCGATCGAGACCTTCGAGGAGGAGACCGGCGCAACGGTCGAGTTCGAGGAGAAATCGTTCGAGCAGATCCAGAAGACCGCCAGCCAGGTGCTCGACACGGATGCTGCACCGGATCTGATGGAGTTCAACAAGGGCAATGCCACCGCAGGCTTCCTCGCCTCGACCGGCCTGATCACCGACATCTCCGACGCCGTTGCCGAGTACGGCTGGGACGAGAAGCTCGCGCCCTCGCTGCAGACGACGGCCAAGTACAGCGAAGACGGCGTGATGGGCGGGGACGCCTGGTACGGCATCCCGAACTACGGCGAGTTCGTCGGGGTGTACTACAACAAGGACGCCTTCGCCGCCGCTGGACTGGAGATCCCCACCACGTATGAAGAGTTCGTGGACGTGCTGGACGCTTTCGTGGCGAAGGGCATCACACCGCTCGCCGAAGCCGGTGCAGAGTACCCGTTGGGACAGCTCTGGTACCAGCTCGCCCTCCTCGAGGGCGACCGCGGGTTCGTCGACGATTACCAGCTCTACAAGGACCCGGTCGATTGGGAGGGCCCTGAAGTCACCTCGGCCACCGAGACGCTCAAGGAGTACGTGGACAAGGGGTACATCGCCTCTGACGTGTCGTCAGTGAAGGCGGAAGACGCCGGAGTCTCGTTCATCAACGGGTCCGCGCCCATCTTCGTCTCGGGTTCATGGTGGTTCGGTCGTTTCGTGGCCGAGGCCACCGGGTTCGACTGGACCCTCACTGCGTTCCCCGGCGCAGACCTGTCGCTCGGTTCGTCCGGCAACCTCTGGGTCGTGCCGGAGAATGCTGCGAACAAGGAGCTCGCGTACGAGTTCATCGACATCACGATGCGCCCCGAGATCCAGGCGATCATCGGCAACAACGGGGGTCTCCCCGTCGCCGTCGACTCGGCCGACATCACCGATGCGAAGAGCGCAGAGCTGATCGAGACGTTCAACGGCATCCTCGACGCCGATGGCCTCTCGTTCTACCCGGACTGGCCGGCGCCCGGTTTCTACGACGTCCTCGTGCAGGAGATCCAGGGTCTGATCACCGGTGTGCAGGATGCCGAGACGACCAACAAGAACCTCGGCGAGCAGTACGACGAAGGCACTGCAGAATTCCGTTGATCCCCAGCGGGGGTGTCCGTCCGGCGGCCGCCCCCGCACCCTCTTCTGGAGTCGACCATGTCACTTGACACACGACGGGCCCGCACGAAGCTGCCGCCCGAACAGCCCTCGATCCCGCAGCGCAGCGGCGGAACCGGTGCATATTGGATGTACCTGCTTCCCGGCTTCGCGCTGCTGCTCGTCATCGTGATCGTCCCACTCGTCTGGAACGTGTACCTCACGTTCACGAAGTGGAAGGGCGTGCGCGCGCCCGAGTTCATCGGACTCGAGAACTGGCAGAAGATCCTCACCGACGGTGACTTCTGGACCTCGTTCACGAACTCGGTGTGGATGATCCTTGCAATGGTCGTCGTGCCCACGATCATCGGTCTGATCGTCGCCGCGCTGCTCTTCGACGTCGTCGGACGGAAGTTCGGCGGCAAGGTCGGCAGTTTCCTGCGCGCCACGTACTATCTGCCGCAGATCCTCCCCATCGCCGTGGCCGGCATCGTGATCGGCTGGATCGTGCGCCCCGGCGATGACGGAGCGCTCAATCAGATTCTCGGGTGGTTCGGCGTTCCCGCCTACGACTGGCTCGGCCAGATGCCGTCCGCACTCATCGTCCTCATGGTCGTGATGGTCTGGGTGCAGCTCGGCTACCCGGTCGTCGTCTTCATGGCCGCACTGCAGCGCGTGGATCCGGAGCTGTACGAGGCAGCGGAACTCGACGGCGCGAACTGGCTGCAGCGCTTCTCTGCGATCACGATGAGCATCATCCGCCCTGAGATCTTCGTCGTCACCCTCACGTGCACGATCGCCGCGCTCAAGGTCTTCGGTCCGGTGTACATCATCACGCGTGGTGGCCCGGCCGGCTCCACTCTGGTACCCGCGTACTACGCATACCAGGAGTTCTTCACGAAGCGGAACGTCGGCTACGGCGCCACGATCGCCACGGTGCTCACGATCGTCGTGGTCATCGTCTCGATCGTCTTCATCCGCGTCCAGAATTCCCTCGAGCGCAAGGAAAGGGCAGGACTGTGATGCACGCCACCACTGCCATCGTGACCGGAAAGTCACCCAAGACGCGCCCGCGCGGCGGCATGACCAAGAAGCGCCCAGTCGACTGGCTTCTGCTGGCTCTCGTCGTCATCGGCGCGCTCCTGATCATCGCGCCCTTCTACCTCGTGCTCGTGAACTCGTTCAAGTCGCCTGTCGACTACGCGACCTCGGGCCCGCTCGCCCTACCCGAGACGTTGGATCTCGGCGGCATCATCAAGTTCTGGGAGCGCGTGAACTTCCCGGAGAAGGTCTGGAACTCGATCTTCATCGCCGGCGTCGTCGCTGTGCTCGCGGTCGTCATATCGATGCTGAACGCGTTCGCGATCGGCATCGGGCGCGTGCGCGGTCGCTCCTGGATCGTGCTGCTGTTCCTGCTCGCCAACCTGCTTCCGCAGGAGGCTCTGCTCTACCCGCTCTACTACATGTTCAAATCGGTCGGCCTCTACGACAGCGTCTGGTCGGTGATCATCGTGTTCACGGTGATCCAAGCGGCGTTCGGAACGTACCTGCTGTCGTCCGTCTACGGCACCTTCCCCAAGGAGATCCTCGAAGCCGCATCCCTCGACGGCGCCGGACGGTGGCAGATCCTCTGGCGGGTGGTCTTCCCGATCAGTCGCCCCACGCTCTCCGTGCTGCTCATCTTCTTCTTCATCTGGACGTGGAACGAGTTCCTGATTCCGCTGACCTTCCTCGCCTCGAACGCCAATCAGACGGTTCCTGTCGCCATCAGCGTGCTGCAGGGTGACCGGCTGATGGATGTCACGACCACGAGTGCGTCCGCTCTTCTCGGCATCATCCCCACGCTCATCTTCTTCCTCATCTTCCAGCGCACGCTGACACGCGGCATCACGGCAGGAGCAGTCAAGTAATGAAGTTCACCGACGGATTCTGGCAGCTGCGCCCGGGCGTCACGGCGCTCTACGCGCAGGAGGCCTACGACATCGCCACCACCGAGGACACGCCGGATGGCCCCGGTGTCGTCGTGACGGCGCCCACCATGGTCATCACCAAGCGCGGCGATGTGCTCAATCGGCCGGTCCTCACCACCACCCTCTCCTCCCCCGCCGAGGGCGTCATCCGCGTGCGCATCGCACACCACGAGGGAGGGCGCTGGCACGGAGGGTTCTCCCTGCCGGGAGCGCGCGCAGCGGGTGAGGCATCCGTCTCCGCCGACGGCGGCGTGCTCGCCAGCGGCGCGCTCACCGCGCGGGTCACTCCGGGTGCACCGTGGAACCTCGCGTTCGAGGTCGACGGACGTCGGGTGACCGGCAGCGGCAACAAGGCGCAGGGATACGTGCGTCTCGACGCGGACGCGCAGGTCGACCGCGGCATCGTCGGCAACGCTCGCGGCAACGCCTCCGCACCGGCTGAGACGGCGTTCGTGCACGAGCAGCTCGACCTCGGGGTCGGCGAGCTCATCTACGGCCTCGGCGAGCGCTTCGGTCCGCTGGTCAAGAACGGCCAGACGGTGGAGATCTGGAACGCAGACGGCGGCACCTCCAGTGAGCAGGCATACAAGAGCATCCCGTTCCATCTTTCGAACCGTGGCTACGGCGTCCTGGTCAACGACCCGGGTCATGTCTCGTACGAGATCGGTTCCGAAGCGGTCGAACGCGTGCAGTTCTCGGTGCCAGGCGAAGTGCTGGAGTACTTCGTCATCGCCGGCCCCACCCCCAAGGACGTGCTCGACAGGTACACCGCCCTCACCGGACGTGCCCCGGTCGTGCCGGCGTGGTCGTACGGTCTGTGGCTTTCGACGAGCTTCACGACCGACTACGACGAGCAGACGGTGAACTCGTTCATCGATGAGATGTCGGCACGAGAGCTCCCGGTGTCGGTGTTCCACTTCGACTGCTTCTGGATGCGCGAGTTCAACTGGTGCGACTTCGAATGGGACCCTCGTGTCTTCCCTGATCCGACCGGCATGCTCGGCAGACTGCATGAGAAGGACCTGCGCGTCTCCGTCTGGATCAACCCGTACATCGCCCAGCGCTCGCCCCTGTTCCGCGAGGCGGGCGACGCGGGGTATCTCGTCAGGCGTGCAGACGGATCCATCTGGCAGTGGGACCTGTGGCAGGCGGGCATGGGATTGGTCGACTTCACCAACCCGGATGCCGTCGCCTGGTACCAGTCGAAGCTGCGCGGCCTGATCGATCAGGGCGTGGACTGCTTCAAGACCGACTTCGGCGAGCGCATCCCGACCGACGTCGTCTGGGCCGACGGCTCGGACCCCGCGCGCATGCACAACCTCTATGCCCAGCTGTACAACCGCGCCGTGCACGATGTGCTCACCGAGGCGCGAGGCGACGGCGAGGCGGTGCTGTTCGCCCGCTCGGCGACGGCAGGCGGCCAGAGCATGCCGGTGCACTGGGGTGGTGACTCGACCTCGACCTTCGCATCGATGGCAGAGACGCTGCGCGGGGGCCTGTCGCTCGCGCTCAGCGGCTTCGCGTTCTGGAGTCACGACATCGGCGGCTTCGAGGGCATGCCGGATGCCGGAGTCTTCAAGCGCTGGACGGCGTTCGGCCTGCTCGGCTCGCATTCACGATTCCACGGCTCATCGTCCTACCGGGTGCCGTGGGCGTTCGACGACGAGGCGGTCGACGTCACGCGGCTCTTCACCCGCCTCAAGATGCGGCTCATGCCGTACCTGTACCAGGTCGGGCTGGATGCCACGCGCACCGGTGCACCGATCATGCGCCCGATGCAGCTCGAGTTCCCCGATGATCCCGCAGTCGCGCATCTCGACCGTCAGTACATGCTCGGACCGGACCTTCTGGTGGCGCCTGTCTTCGCGGAGTCAGGCGAGGTGGAGTTCTACCTGCCGGAGGGCGAGTGGACCTCGCTGCTGACGGGTGAGGTCGCCCAGGGCGGGCGCTGGCTGCGTGAGACGCACGACTACATGTCGCTGCCGTTGTACGTTCGCCCCGGCACGGTTCTGCCTTGGGGCGCTCGCGACGATCGCCCGGACTACGACTACCATGACGAATTGACCCTGCGGGTGTTCCGCGGCGGCTCGGGCACGCGCTCGATCACCGTCACCGCGCCCGACGGCGTCAGCCGTGATTACACCGCAGACCTCGAGGAGATCACCGAATGACACCCACGACGGGTTCCGCCGACTACCGCGACTCCGGCCTGATCTTCCCGCCGTCGTTCACGTTCGGTTCCGCGACAGCCTCGTACCAGATCGAGGGCGCCGCAGCAGAAGACGGCCGCACTCCATCGATCTGGGACACGTTCAGCAAGACGCCTGGGAAGGTCTGGAACGGGGACACCGGCGACGTCGCGTGCGACCACTACCACCGCGTGGACGAAGACCTCGATCTGATGAAGGAGCTGGGGCTCGAGGCGTACCGCTTCTCGATCGCCTGGCCGCGGATCCAGCCGACCGCTGACGGCCAGGTCAATCAGGCGGGCATCGACTTCTACGCCCGCCTGGTCGACGGGCTGCTCGAGCGGGGCATCCGCCCTGTCGCGACGCTGTACCACTGGGACCTTCCGCAGTACCTGGAGGACGCTGGCGGCTGGACATCGCGGGCCACGACGGACGCGTTCGAGCGCTACGCCGACATCATGGGCGCAGCGCTCGGCGACCGCGTGCACACCTGGACGACTCTGAACGAACCGTGGTGCTCGGCGTATCTCGGATACGGACAGGGCGGCCACGCACCGGGCCGCACCGAGCCAGCGTCGGCACTGTCGGCCGTGCACCACCTGAACCTCGCGCACGGTCGCGCGGTGCAGGCGCTGCGAGCCGCATCGACCGGAAACCCGGACTACTCCGTCACACTGAACTTCCACGTGCTGCGCGGGCAGGGTGACGGCGCAGCAGAGGCGATGCGCCGCATCGACGCTCTCGCGAACCGTGCGTTCACGTATCCGATGCTGCGCGGCGAGTACCCCGCAGATCTGCTGGAAGACACCGCCGAGGTGACGGACTGGTCGTTCGTGCAGGACGGCGACCTGGCCACCATCAATCAGCCGATCGACGTGCTCGGCGTGAACTACTACTCGACAGCGACCGTCCGCCTGTGGGACGGCGTGTCGGAGAAGCAGCAGAACGACGGGCACAAGGGCACGTCGGCCGGCACCGCGTGGCCGGGCAGCGACCAGGCCGTCGAATTCGTGCAGCAGCCAGGACCGTACACCGCCATGGGCTGGAACATCGCACCAGAGGGGCTCGAAGAGCTGCTCGTCTCCCTGTCGGAGCAGTTCCCCGAGCAGCCCCTCATGGTCACTGAGAACGGCGCCGCGTTCGAGGACGAGGTCGCAGAAGACGGCTCGGTTCCCGACCCCGAGCGCACCGACTACCTGCGTCGCCACTTCACGGCAGCGCACAGGGCCATCGAGCGCGGAGTCGACCTGCGCGGCTACTTCGTGTGGTCGCTGCTGGACAACTTCGAATGGGGCTACGGCTACGCCAAGCGATTCGGTATCGTCCGCGTCGATTTCGATTCGCTGGAGCGCACGGTCAAGGACTCAGGGCACTGGTACCAGGAGCTGGTGCGCACCCGCGCGATCCCGGCCTAGCCGGTCAGGAGTCGCGCCGCGGCACCGGCCAGATCTTCGAGGGCTTGGGTTTCGGATCGCTCGGCTCTTGTGAGTCGGATTCGTCTGACGCGTTCGTTCGGTTGCGCGCATTCCAGGCGGCGAAGGCGGATGCGGCGGCCTCTGCGGCCTTGTCGAGCGCGTCGGCCGAGCGGGTGAAGACCTGCTGCGCGGTGTCCTGCCAGACCGGTGATGCGTTAGGGTCTCTGCCTGCAGCGCGCGCCTTGGCCGCGTGCTCGGCGACGTCGAATGTGCGCTCGAGCTGCGCCACAGCATCCCGATAGGCCGCGAATTCCTCGGTCGTGGTGCGCGCACCGACCGCAGGGCGCAGCTCTTGGGCGTGACGCGACGCCTTGAGGAACGCCGCGGTGGCAGAATCCTTGACATCGCTCATGGTGGGATATGCGATGAGCTTCGCCGGGTCGGTCTCATAGTCCATCCAGCGCGCCGTGATCGCATCGTGTGCACGGTGCAGACGCGCCACCGGGTAGCGATCGCGTTTTGATGCCAGCGGGATCTCGGCCCGAGCCACGTTCAGCTGCACTCGGCGCGCACGCACGTCTGCAGCCGCCGCTCTCGCGTCCTGTTCCGCCTGTTTCAGCACACGTCTGGCACTCGAGACCTCGGCGATCGAAGCGCGCGAGGCGGTGCGTTCCGCGACGAGGCGGGCATGTTCTGCCCGAGCGAGCTTGACCGCTCGTCGGCGCTCCGCAGCTCGGTACTGCGCCTCTTTGAGGTCATCCCTGGCGGCGTCGAACGCCAGTCGCCGTCCGCTGGTGCTTCCCTGTCGGCGCACCCCCGCGGCAGTCACGGCACCCGCTCCGACCACGGTCGGCGCGACCCACCACCACTCGGCTGCCAGCATGAGGGGATCCACATGTTCATCGTAGCCACCACGCTCTCCCGGGTGGGCGCCGCGAAGCGCCGAAGGGTGTCGCAGATCGCCGCATCAATTCTCTCGATGAGGCCATGTGCGACACCCTACAGACGCGCGCCGCCCTAGACCAGCGTCTCCTGCCACGCTGCGTGCAGCTGGGCGAACTTTCCGGTGCCGCTGATCAGCGTCGCAGGCGTGTCGTCCTCGATGATCTTCCCGTGCTCCATCACGAGCACCCTGTCGGCGATCGCGACGGTCGACAGGCGGTGCGCGATGATGATGGCCGTGCGGTCGGCCAACAGCGTCTGGAGGGCGTCCTGAATGAGGCGTTCAGACGGGATGTCGAGCGACGCCGTCGCCTCGTCAAGGATCAGCACTGCGGGGTCGGCGAGGAACGCCCTGGCGAACGAGATCAGCTGACGCTGTCCCGCTGACACGCGGCCACCACGCTTGTTCACATCCGAGCTGTATCCGTCTGGCAGGGCCGAGATGAACTCGTCAGCGCCCACGGCCTTCGCCGCTGCGCGGATCTCGTCCATCGTGGCATCCGGCTTTCCGAGCGCGATGTTGTCGGCGACGGTTCCGCTGAACAGATAGGCCTCCTGCGTGACCATGACGATCGCGCGACGCAGGTCCTTCGGATGGAGCGAACGCAGGTCCACCCCGTCGAGCGTGACTCGTCCGAGCGACGGATCGTAGAAGCGCGAGATGAGCTTCGCGAGCGTCGACTTACCCGCGCCGGTGGTGCCGACGAGGGCGATGGTCTGACCTGCGGGGATGTCGAGCGAGAAGTTCGGAAGGATCGTCTTCTCCCCCGAGTAGCCGAACGTGACCTCGTCGAAGTTCACGTGACCGCGCGATTCCCAGAGGTCGACCGGCTTCTCGGGGTCCGGAACGGTCGGCACCTCGTCCAGGACGCCTGACACCTTCTCCAACGCCGCCGTCGCGGACTGGTAGGAGTTCAGGAACATCGCGATCTCCTGCATCGGCGCGAAGAAGTTCCGCACGTACAGGACGGCGGACAGCAGCACACCGACGGTCAGCGCTCCCGTCGAGACGCGGATGCCGCCCCAGAGCACCACGATGCCCAGCGTGAAGGCCGCGACAGTCATGAGCCCCGGCTCGAAGGTGCCGAACAGCAGCATCGAACGACGGTTCACGTCGCGGTAATCGCCTGCGACCTTCTGGAAGGTCACGTCGTTGCGCGGCTCCTTGCGGAACGCCTTGACGGCGCGGATGCCGGTCATGGTCTCCACGAACTGCACGATGACCTTCGCGCTGATCACGCGCGACTCGCGGAAGACGACCTGCGAACGCGAGTAGAACCAGCGCATGAGCAGGTAGAGCGGGACGAGGGCGATCAGCAGGATCACACCGGACTGCCAGTCCCACACCACGAGGGCGATGAAAGTGAAGGCACCGAACAGCACGCCGGAGACGAGGTTGTTGAGGCCTCCGTCGAGCAGCTCTCGGATCGAGTCGAGGTCGCTCGTCTGGCGCGAGATGATGCGCCCTGATGTGTACGTCTCATGGAATTCGAGACTCAACCGCTGCGTGTGCAGGAAGATCCGCTTGCGAAGGTCGATCAGCACCGCCTGCGTGATGCGTGCGGCGATCACGACGTACCACCCGATCAGCGCTGCAGCAGCACCGCCGGCGACCAGGTAGATGATGCCGATGCCGAACGTCGGCATCCAGTCGGCGTTGTCGATCACGGCCGGCAGCGCCCAGTCGAGTCCGATGCCGATGAGGATCGGGCCGGCCACCTGCAGCGCCGTCGAGATCACGAGCACGATCGCCGCGAGGATGATCTGCGCACGCAACGGCGACACGAGTGAGCCGAGCAGACGCAGCGAGCGCTGGCGGATCGCCTTGCTCTCCTCGCGGGTGTAGTTCGAGCGGTCCTCGCCCTGGGTTCCGGTCAGTGCCGCGCTCATGCCTGCACCTCCTCTTCCTCGTTGGCGGATGCTTCGTGAGCGGCGCCTGCCGCTTCGAGGTCTTCATCCGTGATGATCGGGATGGCGCCGGTACGCGCTGCCTCTTCTGCTTCGAGGCTGGAGATCACATGCCGGTAGTGGGGGCTGGATCGGAGCAGCTCGGAGTGTGTTCCGACGGCGGTGATGCGGCCCCGCTCGAGCAGCGCGACCCGATCGGCGAGTGCGACCGTCGAGGGTCGATGCGCGACGATCATCGCCGTGGTGTCTGCGAGCACACGGCGCAGCGCTTCTTCGACGAGGGCTTCGGTATCGACGTCCAATGCAGAGAGCGGGTCGTCCAGCACCAGAACCCGGGGGTTCGCAGCGACGGCGCGCGCGAGCGCGAGACGCTGCCTCTGCCCGCCGGAGAGGCTGAGCCCCTCCTCGCCGATCACCGTCTCCACGCCATCAGGCAGCGCGTCGACGAAGTTGGCCTGCGCGACGTCGAGTGCCTCACGCAGCACGCGCTCGCCCTCTTCGCTGTGGATGTCGAGTTCAGCGCGTCCGAGCAGTACATTCTCGCGGACGGATGCCGAGAAGAGCGTGGCGTCCTCGAAGGCCATCGCGATGTGGCGACGAAGCTCCACGAGCGTCAGATCGCGCACATCCACGCCGTCGAGCGTGACCCTTCCTCCCGTCACGTCGTACAGACGCGTGGGCAGTGTGGTCAGCGTCGTCTTGCCGCTGCCGGTGAGCCCGACCAGAGCCATGGTCTCGCCTGGACGCAGCACCAGGTCGATGCCGTCGAGCAGATCGCGCTCGGAAGCGCCGGCATCCTGATACCGGAAGTGCGCGTTCTCGAAGACGAGCTCGCCGCGCGGCTCTTCGATGTGCACCGGGTGCTCAGGGTCGGTGATGCTGTTCGTCTCGGAGAAGATGTCGAACACGCGGTCGGAGGCGGTTCGCGCGTCGAGCATGAACGAGAACAGGAATCCGATCGATTCGATCGGCCAGCGCAGCACCGTCGCCATCGCGAAGAACGCGAACAGCTCCGGCAGCTCGATCGCGCCCTGCGAGATCAGCCAGATGCCGGACATCAGGCTGAGACCGAAGGCGACCTGCGGCATGAGATCGAGCCAGAACCAGATGGATCCGACGGCGCGCGCCTTGCTGAGCTCTGTCGTGCGCAGCGACTCGGCCTGCGTGCTGAAGCGGGTGAGGGCGTGCTTTCCGCGCCCGAACGCCTTGAGCACGCGGATGCCGTGCACGCTCTCCTCGACGCTGGTGGCGAGGTCGCCGGCTTGATCCTGACTCTGGCGCGCGAGGCGTCCGTAACGCTTCTCGAAGCGGTAGCCGGTGATCCACAGCGGGATGGCCGTGACGATGAAGATCGTGCCCAGCAGCCAGTGCCAGCGGAACAGCAGCACCGCTCCGATGACGATGGTCAGCAGGTTGACGACGAGCAGGATCAGCCCGAAGGCCAGCCAACGGCGGATGAGGCCGATGTCCTGCATCATGCGGCTGAGGAGCTGGCCCGACTGCCAGCGATCGTGGAAGGCGACCGGCAGGGTCTGCAGGCGCGAATACAGCAGCGTGCGCATGCGGTATTCGACCTCGGTGGACGGCTTCAGGATGAACCAGCGGCGCAGCCACACCATGAGCGCTTCGCCGAACCCCAGCAGGAGCACGACGACGGCGCCGAGGATGATCAGACCGACCGACCCGGTGCGGATGGGCCCCTGCACGATCTGCTCGAGGACGAGCGGGATCATAAGGGCGATGATGGCTGCGCCGAGCGCACTCGCAGCGCCGCCGACGAAACGCCAGATGACGGGGCGGACGAAGGGTTTAAGGCGCCACAGTGCGGCCGGAGTGGACAGCGAAGAGGACTGTTTCTGCGATGACGAGGAAGACATGACTCTCAGACGAGTTTCGATGCGGAAGAGGAGTGAGACGGGCTCCGCCGTGCGGCCGGGAGCCCGGAAGCTGTGGTGCGGGGTGCGACGCTAGCCGCGGTACACCGGGTTCGAGCCAAGAACGGTGATCTGCGCAACGGCGATCGAAATCATGGTGTCCTCCTCAGGCTCGGCATCGTCGCCCGGTCGGTGCGACAGCCCTCCAGCCTATTGCTGTGAACCAGCTGGGCGCAAGAGTCATTCCCTCGACCTGTCGAGCGATCGGCTCGACAGGTCCGAGCAGGCCCGCGGTTCGTCAGATCAGGCCGCGGCCTCCCTGGCGAGCAGCGACTCCTTCACGGGCAGGCCCCAGGCGAAGCCGCCCAACGAGCCGTCGGAGCGCAGCACACGATGGCATGGCACGAAGAGTGCCGGCGCGTTGCGCGCACAGATGGATGCCGCGGCACGCACCGCCTGGGGGTTGCCGAGCCCAGCGGCGAAGGACGTGTAGGTCAGCGGCTCGCCTGGTGTGATCCGGCGCAGTGCATCCCATCCGGCCTGTTGCATCTCGGTGCCGAACTGACGCACCGGGACGGCGTCGATGGCGGCGAGATCACCGTCGTAATATGCGTGGACGGCGGCCGCGGCATCCGTCTCGCCTTCTCGGATATCGGCCGGGCGCGTGCGCTCGGCCAACCGGGTGATGATGGCCTCGTGCTCGGCGGTCCAACCGGAGGCGAGCACCCGCTGCTCGCTGTCGACGAGGAGGGTGAAGGCGCCGTCTGCGGTCTCGATGGTCTGGATGAGAGCGGTCATGAGAGTTCCTTGATCGTGGTCTTCGTTGTCTTCGGAGATCTGGACGGCCGCACGGGAGCGGCGCGCCACAGGTGCGCGCTGAGATAACTGCGCCAGGGCGCGAGGCGCTCCGCCCAGGCGGTGAGCGGCTTCGGATCGGCGGGAAGGCCGGAAGCCGCTGCCCCGGCGCGCACGGCGACGTCCCCAGGGAGGAAGACGTCGGGGTCGCCGATCACGCGCATCCGCACGTAATCGGCAGTCCACGGCCCGATGCCGGGCATGGCGAGCAGATCCGCTCGCTGGGCGACGCGGTCGTCGCCGACCGTGAGCGTCAGCGAGCCGTCGGCGAGGGCGGCAGCGGCACCCGTGATGGCGCGGATGCGGGCGGCAGGACCGCGGAGAACCTCCGAACCACGCTCGGCGATCGCTGTCATCGTCGGGAAGAGGTGTCCTTCCTCGACCTTCTCCCCCAGCGCGTCAGCCAGTGCGGTGAGGGCGGTGCGAGCAGCGACGACGGTGATCTGCTGCCCGACCATCGCACGGATCAGCATCTCGTGCGGGTCGGCTGCGCCCGGTACGCGGATGCCAGGCACCTGCGCAACGAGCGGAGCAAGCTCCGGATGCGACGACAGTGCCGCGTCGACGGCCGTGGGGTCGGCGTCCAGATCGAAGATCCGTCGGGCTGTGGCCACGAGAGGGGCGAGGTCGCCGAGGTGTGCGACTCGAGCACGCAGGTGCAGCGTCGAACCGCTGTCCTGGCGCACTTCGAACCAGGCGGGGCCACCCGGCATACGCAGGTGTCTGGAGAATGTGTTCTCGGTCACGTTCTCCACACCGGGCAGGGCGCGCGCGGCCATCCAGGCGAAGATGCCTGCGGCATCCATCGGCTCGCGGTGCGGCAGGAGCAGGTCGATCGCCCCCGGTGTCGCCACCGGGGAGATCCTTCGGCGGGCACGCAGTTCGGTGGGCGTCAGTCCGAAGACCTCTCTGATCGTGTCGTTGCACTGCCGGATGCTGGCGAACCCCGCGGAGAAGGCGATGTCCGAGATCGGCAGATCCGTGCCGACGAGCAGCATCCGCGCGTTGTGCGCGCGGTGCGCGCGAGCGAGCGCGAGCGGGCCGGCGCCGAGTTCGGTGGTGAGCAGGCGGGTGAGATGGCGAGACGAGTAGCCGAGCCGCGCCGCGAGCCCTGTGACGCCTTCGCGTTCGACGACACCGTCGGCGATCAGGCGCATGGCACGCGCTGCCGCGTCACCGCGGAGGTCCCATGCAGGAGATCCGGGTGCCGCCTCAGGCAGGCAGCGCTTGCAGGCGCGGAAGCCGGCCTCATGAGCTGCAGCACTCGTCGGATAGAAGCTGACGTTCTCCCGCTTCGGCGTGCGCGCCGGGCACGAGGGACGGCAGTAGATGCCGGTCGAGTGCACCGCAGTGACGAACTGTCCGTCGAAGCGGATGTCGCGCGCGTCGATCGCCCGATACCGCTCGTCGAAGCTCATGGCGCTGAGTGCTGGGAAGGTCATGCCTCCACTCTGACACGTCCGAATGCCGCTGGCTCGCGGAAATCGGACATCGCAGTGCGTACCCTCGCCGAGACCCCGGGATAGCGCCGAGACCCCGTCCTATTCACGTCGATACGACGGGGTCTCGGCGGGAAGACGGGGTCTCGGCGGCCCCGCCCGGGCAGGGCCGCGGGCTCAGTGGAAGAAGTGGCGCTCGCCCGTGAAGAACATCGTGACCCCTGCGGCCTCTGCCGCAGCGATGACCTCGTTGTCGCGCACGGATCCGCCCGGCTGGATGATCGTCTTGACACCCGCGTCGATCAGGATCTGAGGTCCGTCGGCGAATGGGAAGAAGGCGTCGGATGCCGCGACCGACCCCTTGACGCGATCACCGGCGCGCTCCACCGCGAGGCGGCACGAGTCGACGCGGTTGACCTGCCCCATGCCGATGCCGACCGTGGCCTTGCCCTGCGCCAGCACGATCGCGTTCGATTTGACGGCGCGGCAGGCCTTCCACGCGAAGATGAGATCCGACATCTCCTCGTCGGCGGGGCGCTCTCCGGTGATGAGCTGCCAGTTGTCCGCCACAGCGCCGATCTCGTCGGGGAAGCGATCGGCATCCTGCAGCAGGAGGCCGCCGGAGACCAGGCGCACGTCCATCTGCTCCTGCTGCCAGTCGTCAGGCAGCTGCAGCACGCGCAGGTTCTTCTTCGCCTTGAAGACAGCCAGCGCCTCCGGCTCGAACGACGGCGCGACGATGACCTCGGTGAAGATGTCCTTGAGGTTCTCCGCCATCTTCAGCGTGACCGTGCCGTTGGTCGCGATCACGCCGCCGTATGCCGACACCGGGTCGCACTCGTGCGCACGCAGGTGCGCGCTGGCGATCGGGTCGAGGGCGTTCGGCGCTGTCGTCGCGATGCCGCACGGGTTCGCGTGCTTCACGATGGCGACCGCCGGCAGCACCATGTCGAACGCGGCGCGCAGCGCGGCATCCGCATCGACGTAGTTGTTGTACGACATCTCCTTGCCCTGCAGCTGCACGGCCTGCGCGATGCCGTGACCGCCGACGCGGGTGTAGATGGCACCGCGCTGGTGCGCGTTCTCGCCATAGCGCAGCGTCGACAGACGCTCGGCTTTGATCGTCAGGTGCTCCGGCAGCTCGCCGCCGTCATTGAGCGTGCCCTCGGCGAACCAGGCCGCGACGGCGGTGTCGTAGGTCGAGGTGTGCGCGAAAGCACGGGCGGCGAGTTCGCGACGCTGCGACAGCGTAGTGCCGCCAGCTGCGACGGCCTCGATGATCGCAGGGTACGACTCCGGCGACACGACGATCGCGACATTGGCGTGGTTCTTCGCCGCCGCGCGCACCATGGCGGGGCCGCCGATGTCGATCTGCTCGACGGCATCGTCGCCCGTGGCTCCAGAGGTGACAGCTTCCACGAAGGGATACAGGTTCACGACCACGAGCTCGAACGGGTCGATGTCGAGGTCATCGAGCTGCCGAGCGTGATCCTCGAGGCGCAGGTCAGCCAGAAGGCCGCCGTGGATGCGGGGATGCAGAGTCTTCACGCGACCGTCGAGCATCTCGTCGACGCCGGTGACCGCGGCGACGTCGGTCACGTCGTGGCCTGCCTCACGGATGGTCGCGGCGGTCGATCCGGTCGAGACGATCTCGATGCCGGCGTCGACCAGAGCTGCTGCCAGCACCAGGAGATCGGTCTTGTCGCTCACCGAGACGAGCGCGCGCCTGATCGGCACGGTGTCGCGTTCGCTGTACAGGGAAGAGTCGTGGCGCGGGCCAGCCATGGAGGGCTCCTTCGTGCGAGGTTCGGGGAGGATCAGGGTGTCAACAGGTCAATGGGTCAGTGCGAGATCGCCGGTGGCGATGCGTCGAACGACGTCGATGAGCAGACGACGTTCGACGGGCTTGATGCGCTCGTGCAGCGTGTGCTCTGTGTCGTCAGGGAGTACCGAGATGCGCTCTTGAGCGAGAATGGGGCCACTGTCGATGCCGTCATCCACGACGATGACGCTCGCGCCGGTCTGCTCCGCACCCGCGGCGAGCGCGTCGCGGACGCCGTGTGCACCGGGGAACTCCGGCAGGTACGCCGGGTGAGTGTTGATGATCCTCGGGCTGTGGCGCGCGACAAGAGACGGCGGCAGCAGACGCATGAGGCCGCTGAGCACGATGAGGTCGGGATTCCAGGCGTCGAGCTGGCGACCGATCTCGTCGCCCCATGCCTCGCGATCGGCGAAGGCCCGGAACGGGACCGTGAAGCTCGGGATGCCGAACTCCGCAGCGTGCGCGAGACCTTCGGCGTCGCGATCGGCGCCGACCACGACTATCCGCGCAGGGAAGTCGGGGTGGCGTGCGGCCTCGAGCAGAGCGCGGAGATTCGAGCCGGTGCCCGAGATGAGGACGGCGACCGTGAGCACCCGGCCAGTCTAGCGGTGCGTGGGAGTGCTGCCGTCCCCGAAGAACCCGTGGTCGTCGAGCGGCGCCGTGTCGTTCGCATTCGGGTCAGCAGTGGCACCCGCGTCGCCCGCGCGCAGATCGCGGAAGGCTCCGGCATCCGCGGTCGGCGACGCACCCATCTCTGCGACCCAGCGGTCGGTGCGCTCCTCTGCGAGCTCATCGCGGTGCCGCGGAGCGAGCATCAGGATCGCCGCACCGACCAGCACTTCGACACCGATCGCGAGCGACATCCATCCGGCGTTCGGGCCCGTCTCGGCCAGGCGACCTGGACCGATGGAACCGGATGCCAGCACTGCGGCGACGGCGGCGACGGCCGCGCTGCACAGCGCGATACCGGCGGTGATCGCGACGCGGGGGCCGACCGGGCGGGCCACGTTCTCCCAGACGAGTCGGGAACGGACGATCCACCCGGCGAACGCGCCAGCGCCGACCGGCAGCAGTATGACGATGAGCATCCAGATCGAGCTGTTCTCCGGCAGCAGGCCGAAGATCGGGACGCCGGGCACGACGCCCAGCTGTGTGCCGGCGGGCGATACGGCGGTGCCGGCGCCCACGGCGATTCCTGGACCTGCCAGCCAGGCGACCGCCCACACGAGGAGCGTCGGGAGGTAGGCGAGGTGGCCGAGGGTGAGGGTCGTCACGCCCGTCGCGTCGACGCGTGCGGTCTCGAAGAGGGCGACGACCTCGCCGCCTCGAAGCATCACGGCTGCGGCCACGGCGACGCCGGCGATCCCCGTGAGGCTCACGATCACCACGGCAGTGCCACGAACGATCTCGGCCGGGAGCACCCCCCAGTCGCCCCAGCCGTCCGCGACGTCGTGCAGACGATCGATGAGACCACCGTCGCCCTCGCGCCAGGCGTAGTGGACAGCGCCGCACAGGGCACCGGTGAGATAGACGATGCTCGGCAGCACGATGGCGAGGGCGAACGGGGCCTGAGCGCCGGCGGTGTGCGCGGTCGACGCCACGCCGGTCGCGATCAACCCGAACGTCACGGACCCTGCGATCACACCCAGCATCCATGCTCCCGAGCGCGCGGCCCTCGTGCCGGAGCGGGCGGCGAAGAGCAGCGTGAAGGTCAGGAACGCCAGTGGGGTGAGCGAGAGGGTGAACTGCGCGGCATCCTGTGAGATGCCGACGGCCATCACGACCTCGTCGGGGATGACGATCTCCAACGGCACTCCGTGGCCGAACTGCCAGAGGGTTCCGGAGACAGGCCAGAGGGCTCCCCAGTCGGCGGTGGCTCCGAAGGCGAGCGTCCACAGCAGGGTGAGCGGCGCGAGCAGCACGGCGAGGCCGACGGCGGCCGCGATGGCGGCATCGACCGCGGCGAGGATCGCGACGAGGAGGCGTTGCATGACTCAACGAGACTACGACGAGAACCTGACTGCCTCACGGTGGCGCGCGCGGCGCCGTGGACACGATATCGTCTCCACGGAGGTTCCCCGATGACAACTGCCCCCTCGCCCACCCCAGAGCACACCGCTGAGCCGAAGAACGCGCTCGATCGCTTCTTCGAGATCAGCAGACGCGGCTCGACCATCGGCACCGAGGTGCGCGGCGGCGTCGTGACCTTCGTCACGATGGCCTACATCGTGATCCTCAACCCGATCATCCTCTCGACCCCTGACGTCGACGGCACAGTCCTCGATGGCGGCGCGGTCGCTGCAGCCACGGCACTGACCGCCGGCGTCATGACGCTGCTGTTCGGCATCATCACCCGCCTGCCGTTCGCGTTCGCAGCCGGGCTGGGCATCAACGCATTCCTGGCGTTCTCCGTCGTCGGGTCGGTGACGTGGCCCGAGGCGATGGCGCTCGTCATGATCAACGGTGCAGTCATCGTGCTGCTTGCCGCGACCGGCCTTCGCAAGATGATCTTCGATGCCGTGCCCGTGCAGCTCAAGCTCGCCATCACGGTCGGCATCGGCCTCTTCATCGCCTTCATCGGCTTCGTGAACGCCGGATTCGTCACGGCGACAGGCAACGACTCTCCCCCCGTCGATCTGGGAGCCGGAGGGTCTGTGGCGAGTGTGCCGACCCTGCTGTTCGTGATCACCCTTCTGCTCGGTGGCGTCCTGATCGCAGTTCGTCTCAAGGGCGCCATCCTCATCGCCCTCGTCGGCGGCACCGTTCTTGCGGCGATCGTCAACCTGATCTGGCCGTTCGGCCTCGACTTCGGCTTCGCCGGCGGCATCATGAGCCTGCCCGACCTCAGCCTGATCGGCGCAGTCGACTTCGGCTTCGACTTCACCAAGGTCAGTTTCGTCGCGCTGGTCATGTTCGTGTTCACCCTCGTGTTCTCGAACTTCTTCGACGCCATGGGCACCATGACCGGGCTCGCCAAGGAAGCCGATCTCGCGGACGCGAAGGGTGACTTCCCCCGCATCAAGTCGGCCCTGGTGGTCGAGGGCGTCGGCGCGATCGTCGGCGGCGCGACCTCGTCGTCGTCGGCGACGGTGTTCGTCGAGTCGGGTTCAGGGATCGGCGAGGGCGCCCGCACGGGCCTTGCGACATCCGTCACCGGCGTGCTGTTCCTGCTCGCGATGTTCTTCACCCCGCTCACGTCGCTGGTGCCCGGCGCCGTCGCTGCCGCCGCCCTTGTGCTGGTCGGTGCGATGATGCTGTCTCAGATCAGACACATCGACTTCGGCGACTTCCGCGTTCTTCTGCCGGTGTTCCTCACGGCGACCGTCATGCCGATGACCTACTCGATCGCGAACGGCATCGGCGCGGGCTTCGTCAGCTGGGTCGTCGTGAACGCGCTCTCTGGTAAGGCGAAGACCATCCACCCGCTGCTGTGGATCGTCGCCTTCGGGTTCGTGCTGTTCTTCGCCCGCGGGCCGATCGAGGCGCTGTTCGGCGTCGGTATCTGACGCAGTGATGACTTGAAGGGCGGATGCTTCGGCATCCGCCCTTCAAGTCAGCGCGGTGTCGAAGCGCTCGCGCGCCCGTTCCACCTCGGGTAGGTGCGCCGTGGTCCACAGCAGCAGTGCATCGATGAGGTCCTGCAATCCCTGACCGACGGGTGCGATGCGGTATTCGACCGCGACCGGCCGATCACTCACGACGACGCGTGCGACCATGCCGTTGCGCTCGAGGCGCCGCAGCGTCGCCGTGAGCGACTTCTGCGTGATCGCCGGAATCGCGCGGCGCAGACCGTTGAAGCGCAGCGCGCCGTGCTCGCACAGCTGATCGAGCACGTGCAGCGACCATTTGTCGAGTAGTTGGTCGAGCAGTTCGCGGTGGGCGCCGGTGATGATGGGACGGTCGTCGGTTACCTGCATGAAACCTAGTCTCGTTGAAGTGGCTCTCGTACACCAGGTAGACATGCGATACCACCTACGAGAGGACACATCGCATGACCGTGAACACCTTCAGCCCTGACGGACTTCTGCAGCCCGTTCCCTACCATCACGTGTCCATCGCGACCGGGACCAGGCACGTCCACGTCGCGGGGCAGATCGCGCGCGATGCCACCGGTGGGCACGTGGCCACCGGTGACCTGACCGGTCAGGTCGAGCAGGCGCTGCGCAACACCGCCCGCGCGCTGGCCGGGGCCGGTGCGACGTTCGCCGACGTCGTGCGGCTGCGCTTCTTCGTCACGCGATGGCGCCCCGAACACATGGATGCGTTCATGCGAGGAGTCGAGAATGTGGCGGCGGAGATCGGTCTTGAGCTTCCTTTGCCACCCGCCTCCCTCATCGGAGTCGACATCCTCTTCGAGCCTGACGTCCTCGTCGAGGTGGAGGCGTACGCGGTTCTCGACTGAACATCCAGGCAACATGTCCCGTTAACCAGGAACCGGCACAGTCGAGCCGTGCCCCAACGCACCGTACCGACCAATCGAAAACACCTCTCGATCGCGGCGACGATCGCGGCGGACATCGACGGCGGGCGATGGGCCGTCGGCGACGCTCTCCCCAGTGAGACGTCGTTGGCGGACCGGTTCAGTGTCGCACGGGGTACGGTCCGACGCGCTCTCGAACACGTCGAGCACACCCACAGACGGGTGTCCCGCCGCGGAACGCGTTGGGTCGTGCACCCCGAGACCCTCGCCCAGGATGTGACTGAACTGCGCTCCTTCGGTCAGTGGGCGAAGGCGACCGGTCATGAGCCGGGCGGCCACACGCTGGTCTGCAGTGAGGGACGCGCTACGGCTGAAGAGGCGCACGCGCTGGGGATCAGCATCCAACGCCCTGTCCTGCGCATCATGCGGTTGCAGTCCCTGGACGACATCCCGATCATGGTGAAGCGCACCACGTTCCCTCAATGGCTCATGCCCACCATCGCGCAGCTGCCGGAGGATGCCCGCTCGATCATGGAGGTGGTCGAGCGGGCGCACGGGCCGCAACTCGCCTACGGCGAGCACCTCATCTCGGCGATGCTGCCGGATTCCGAGGACGCGCGTCTACTGGGCGTATCGCGGACGACTCCGCTGCTGCGCGTCCAACGATCCGCGCGCACGTTCGACGGTCGCCCGTTCGAGTACAGCGACGATCGATACCTCGCGACGGCGACCTCACTGAGCATCGTGAATTCGGCGCCCGGCGGCGTCGCGCTGAGCATGCAGTGACGGTTCGCGCCAGCCGTCACTGCGTGTAACCGACTCTTCGCGCTGTCTCGACCGTCCGGTCTTGTGCTGTGCAGCGTGCGGACCTGCGCACCTCCTTGAGTGGAGGCGCCACGGGACCATCCCCGAGGCGACCTCTCCCTTGGAAGGACACAATCAATGACCATTCCCCGTTCGCGCGCGTCGCGTATCGGAGCTGTCTGCGTCGCCACGGCGACCGTGTTCGCGGGCGTCCTCGCCCCGAACATCGCGACGGCGTCCACGTCAGTGCCGACATCCGCAGAGAATCCCACCGAAGATCGGGTCTTCCTTTCCGAGTCGTTCGACTCCGGAGCCATTCCCGAAAGCTGGAACACGATCGCCGGCAACTGGAGCGTGAAGGACGGTGAGCTCGTCGGCGCCAGCGCCGGAGAGGATGCGAAGATCACTTTCGGCGAGAGCCGTGAGAACTTCGCGATCGACGTCGACGTCACCTTCGAGTCTGCCGCGAACAGCGCGCGATGGCTGGCTCTCATGATCGACGCTCCCGCTGACGGCTCCATCCCCTGGCAGCATGCGGCGCTGCGCAACGGCTCGGCCGCTGGGAACGGGGTCGAGTTCGCGTACCGGACCGCTGCCAACACGTGGAACGTCACGGACACGGCATCGACAGCAACCGACATCGGGATCGGCAACCAGGCCCACCTCCGCGTCGAGGTGAACGACAACGTCGGCACGTGGTACATCGACGGTGAGAAGATCATGACGACGCGCCAGCTCGTGCGCACCGCAGACGGCGTGCAGGGGCTGATCGCGAACAGCTCTGTCGTCCGCTACGACAACATCGTTCTGTCTGAGATCGACCCCCTGCCGCCCATCACGATCCGTCAACCTGGCGAAACCGGAGTCATCGTCGGGCACCGCGGGAACTCGTCGGTCACCCCGGAGAACACGATGCCGGCGTTCGTCTCGACGACTCGAGCAGGCGCCGAGTACTTCGAGATCGACATCTACCTCTCCAAGGACCGCGTGCCGGTGGTCATCCACGACGGTACGGTCGATCGCACCACTGACGGCACCGGCTCGGTGACGAACATGACGCTAGAGGAGCTCCGTGCGCTGGATGCCGGTTCCTGGTTCTCCAGTGCGTTCACCGGAACGAAGATCCCCACATTCGACGAAGTGCTCACCTACGTCGCGAACGGCGGCGCGGACGTCGTCATCGAGTACAAGGGCGACTGGAACGTCGAGGACACCCAGCTCACGGTCGACATGATCGAGACTGCCGGCGTCGAGAACAAGGTCCTCGCGCAGAGCTTCAGCGCAACGACTGTCGCGAACTTCGCGACGGTCGCACCCGACCTTCCGGTCGGCTGGCTCACCGGCGGGATCGACGCCTCGATCATCGACAGGGCCGAGCAGATGGGTGCGGATGCCATCAATCCGAGCAGCGCGACCGCGGAGAGCGTCGCCATGGCCCACGACGCGGGCCTCGGAGTGTTCGTGTGGACGCAGAACAGCCCTGCCGCCTGGGAGTCCCTGACGGCCATGGGCGTCGACGGCATCATCACCGACCGCCCTGACGCACTCCGTGGTTGGATGCAGCGCTACAACCAGGCGCCCCCGACCCCCGAGGATCCCGGCACCCCGGAGGAGCCGGCCGCGAACGAGCAGGACATCACGGTGAGCATCCCCGAGTCGGCGCAGCCTGGCGGAGAGTTCACCTGGCGCTTCAGCTCGCAGGACGCCGTCTCACTCGGCGAAGCGACCCCGCTCGGTGACAGTTACATCGCCACCGGCATCCTCAACGACATCGAGATCACCGACACCCGCTCGAACCCGTCCTCACCCTGGACGCTCTCAGGTCAGGCATCGGCGTTCGAGTCAGACGCCGAATCGTTCGAGTCGAGTGCACTCGGATGGACGCCACGGCTGACAGCCGAGGGTGCCGGAGCAGTCGCCGGTGAACGAGTCGCTCCGGGTGAGGGCGACGGGCTGTCACGCAGCGCCGTGCTGGTCTCGGCTCCGAGCGAGGAGTTCAAGGGCCTCGAGACCGCGGTCGTCGCGGCAGACCTCGACCTGCGCCTGCCGCTGGGACAGGGCGCCGGCGACTACAAGTCGACGCTGACCGTCACGGTCATCCAGTAGCACGAAGGCGGGGCGCGGTCGGCACCACGCCGCCGCGCCCCGCCCCCACCACTTCAACACGAAAGGCCAGTTCCGATGTCTCGTCTTCTTCTTCGCAACAACCGTTTCGTCCTGGGCGCCGTCGCCGCCGCCGTATTGGTCGCGTTCAGCGTCGGCGCGACCTCCGCTCTGAGTGCGCATGCAGCCGCGGCTCCGTCCGCGGTCTCCCCCGTCGTCACATCCGCCGCAGGTCAGGTCGCGTGGAGCATGATGCCGGTGATCACCGATGTCGGCGAGGAGCGCAGCAACTTCGCCTACGCCGTGGAGCCAGGTGCGACGATCGATGATGCAGTCCTGGCCCGCAACTCGGGAGCGTCGGAGCTCACTCTGGCGCTGTACGGTTCCGACGCCTTCACCGACGATTCCGGAGCTCTGGACATCGCGACCGCCGAGACGGGCTCAGACGCCATCGGGACATGGATCGCCCCGAGCGTCGACAGCGTGACCATCGAACCGGGCGGTCTGGTGCGCATCCCGTTCACCGTCACGGTCCCCGAGGACGCACAGCCCGGGGAGCACGCGGGCGCGCTGCTGACCGTTCTGGAGAGTTCGGGAGACACCGTCTCGGTCGATATGCGTTACGCCACGCGCGTCACTGCGACAGTGGCGGGCGATCTCACCGCGGGGCTCTCACTGGATGAGGCTCAGCTCGGCGTCGTGACCGGGTTCTGGCCCTGGGAAGCCGCGTCCGCAGAGGTCTCATACGACGTTCGCAACACCGGGAACACGAGGCTCAGCGCGGCGCAGTTGATCACCGCGCAGGGAGTCGAGGTGTACTCGAGCCCGGATGAGACGACAGGTCTCCTGACACTCGCCGAGCTTCTCCCCGATGCCGAGGTTTCGGTGGAGGCCACGGTCGACGGTCTGACCGCCTGGTTGCCGTTCACCGCCGCGCAGGTCGCCGTGTCGCCGACTGTCATGGCCCCCGCCGAAGCGGAGGCGCCGACGATCGATCAGCAGCAGATCACGCTTTCCGCCATCGCGATCGCACCGGGGTGGTGGGTGAGCCTCGCTGGTCTCGCCGGAGCGCTCATCATCATCACGCGGGTCGTCATGCGCCGTCGTGTCACGGTCCCGAGTACGCAGTGAGGAATTCGGCCGACGGCTCGATGGGCTCTATGACGTCGATGAGCACTCCGCCCGGCGCCTCCACGATGAAATGTCGCTGTCCGAATGGTTCATCACGCAGCGCCAGTCGCTGAGGCAGCCGCAGGCCCTCCACCATACGCGCGTACTCGGCGCCGGCATCCGACACCTCGACGTTGATCAGCAGCCCGTCCACCGGTTCACGAAAGCCCTCCGGGATCGTCTGATGGGAGCGATCGAGGATCGCCAGCTCGCCGGCGTCGTCGTGTCGCAGGCTCACATACCAATCTGCCTCGAAGGTCGTGTGGAACCCGAGCACCTCACGATAGAAATGCGCTGATGCCGCGACGTCATCGACCATGAGCACCGGATAGAAGCTCGTGATGTTCATTCTGCCTTCCTTTACATACAGTATGTTTGTATTGAGAGCACCAGAATACATACACACTGCATGTAAGGGAAGTCATGGCGAGAGCATCCGCAGCAGTTGCTGCCGAAACCGCGCGACGCATCCTCGAAGTCGCCACGACCCACTTCGCCGACCACGGGTACACGGCCGCCTCAGTGGATGAGGTCGCGCGCGCGGCTGGCGTCACGCGAGGTGCGGTCTATCACCACTACCGCTCGAAACCGCAGCTGTTCACGGCCGTCGCGTCTGCTCAGCAGCAGCTCATAGCCGAGGCGATCACCGAAACCACCGAGGGACGAGACGCCGGCGCGGGTCTCCGCATCGGCAGTCACGCCTTTCTCGACGCGATCACACAGGGCGCGGCCTCACGCGTTCTTCTCATCGACGGCCCTGCGGTGCTGAGCTGGGAGGAGTGGCGCCGCCTTGACGCGGACGGCCCTGCGGTGCTGCTGCGTGAAGGATTGGCAGAGGCCGGTGCGGATTCCACTCTCCTTGATGCGCTCACGGCCGCCTTGTCCGGGGCGATGAACGAGCTCGCACTGTGGCTGTCAGAGCGCCCGACGGATGCTGTTGCGCGATCCCTTGCGCACGAGTCACTCGATCTCTTGCTCGACGCTGTCGCGCCGCGGCGATGACGCGCCTCAGACCGAACGAGAGACGGCCCCGGGTACAACCCGGGGCCGTCTCTCGTGGATCAGCTGTTACAGTGCTTCGATGATCGCGCGCATCAGGTCGGCCGTCTCGCTCGGCGTCTTGCCGACCTTGACTCCGGCGGCCTCGAGGGCCTCCTTCTTCGCCTGGGCGGTGCCCGCAGAGCCCGAGACGATGGCGCCGGCATGGCCCATGGTCTTGCCCTCCGGCGCGGTGAAGCCCGCGACGTAGCCGACGACCGGCTTGGTGACGTGCGCCTTGATGTAATCGGCAGCGCGCTCTTCAGCGTCGCCACCGATCTCACCGATCATGACGATGGCCTTGGTCTCGGGGTCTGCCTCGAACGCGGCGAGTGCGTCGATGTGCGTCGTGCCGATGACCGGGTCGCCGCCGATGCCGATGGCAGTCGAGAAGCCGAGGTCGCGCAGCTCGAACATCATCTGGTACGTCAGTGTGCCCGACTTCGAGACGAGGCCGATCGGGCCCTTGCCGGTGATGTTGGCCGGGGTGATGCCGACGAGCGCCTCACCGGGGGTGATGATGCCGGGGCAGTTCGGGCCGATGATGCGGGTCTTGTTGCCCTTGCTCTGCGCGTAGGCCCATGCCTCTGCGCTGTCACCGACGGGAACACCCTCGGTGATCACGACGAGCAGCGGAATCTCGGCGTCAATGGCCTCGATCATGGCGTCCTTCGTGAAGGCGCCGGGCACGAAGGCGATCGACACGTCGGCGCCGGTCTCCTTCATGGCCTCTGCGACGGATGCGAAGACAGGCAGCTCGACAGCGTTGCCGTCCTTGTCCGTGTGCGAGACGGCCGTCCCGGCCTTGCGGGCGTTGACCCCGCCGACGACCTGGGTGCCGGCCTTCAGCATGAGAGCGGTGTGCTTGGTGCCCTCGCCGCCCGTGATGCCCTGGACGATGACCTTGGAATCCTTGTTCAGGAAGATCGACATTTCTCTAATCCTTTTCTGAAGTCTCGGAGCGTCAGGCGTTCGCCAGCTCGGCGGCCTTGTCAGCGCCCTCGTCCATGGTGGCGGCGAGGGTGACGAGCGGGTGGGCGTACTCCGCGAGGATCGCACGACCCTCTTCGACGCGGTTGCCGTCGAGGCGCACGACAAGCGGCTTGGACGCTGTGTCGCCGAGCGTCTCGAGAGCACCCTTGATGCCGTTCGCGACGGCGTCACACGCAGTGATACCGCCGAACACGTTGACGAACACGGACTTCACCTGCGGGTCGCCGAGGATGACGTCGAGACCTGCTGCCATGACCGCTGCAGATGCTCCGCCGCCGATGTCGAGGAAGTTCGCAGGCTTGACGCCGTTGTGGTTCTCACCGGCGTAGGCGACGACGTCGAGAGTCGACATGACGAGTCCTGCGCCGTTTCCGATGATGCCGACCTGGCCGTCGAGCTTCACGTAGTTGAGGCCCGACTCCTTGGCCTTGGCCTCGAGCGGGTCGGCGGCGTCCTTGTCCTCGAGCGCTGCATGCTCGGGGTGACGGATCTCGGAGGCGTTCTCGTCGAGCGTGACCTTGCCGTCAAGGGCGACGATGTCGCCGTCTTCGGTACGGACCAGCGGGTTGACCTCGACGAGCGTGGCATCCTCGCCCTTGTAGACCTCGTACAGCTTCACGAAGACGTCGGAGACCTTCTCGATGAGGTCTTCGGGGAAGTTCGCGGCGCGCGCGATCTCGACGGCCTTGTCCTTGTCGATGCCGGTCAGCGGGTTGACCTCGATGCGAGCGAGCGCTTCGGGCTTCTCGACGGCGAGCTGCTCGATCTCCATGCCGCCCTCGACGCTGCAGAGCGAGAGGTATGAGCGATTCGCGCGGTCGAGCAGAACCGAGAAGTAGTACTCCTCGGCGATGCGAGCACCCGCTGCGACCATGACGCGCTTGACGACGTGGCCCTTGATGTCGAGGCCGAGGATCGCCTTCGCGGCTTCATATGCCTCGTCCGGGGTCTTGGCGACCTTCACGCCGCCGGCCTTGCCGCGGCCACCGGTCTTGACCTGCGCCTTGACGACGACCACTCCACCGAGCTTCTCTGCTGCCGCTTTCACCTCCTCGGGGGTGTCCGCGACGATACCGGCGAGGACCGGCACTCCGTACTTCTCGAAAACGTCTCGTGCCTGGTACTCGTACAGATCCACTGTGCTTCCTTCACTGGGTCTCGGTCCGGAAAGTCTCTCGATGTCGAGACATCGACCAGTCCTAAAGCCTACTACCTCCGGCTGAGCGCTCCGAGTCGCGCGGTCAGGCCCGTCACCCGCGAGGCCCTCGTCGTCAGCGTGCGGTTCATTCGCGTTTATGTTCTATTCTATCGGCCTACATGCTTGTTCCGATCGAACGGATAAACTAAACTGAACACATGGAACCCTGGTTCGACGATGTGGATGACCGGCCTCACGACGCCGCGTTCTTCGTGGAGTCTGCGTTGGATGATCTGCAGTGTGCGGACATCGACCTGAATCGTCATGAGGCGATGCGTTCGTGCCGGATCGCGGATGCTGTCGTGTTGGCGCGTCGCAATCCCGAGGTGTATGTGCACCACACGGCGGACAAGGATGCCGTGGTGCAGGCGGAGCGTGCCGCGGTGTTCGACATCGCGTTGCGGCTTCGGTGTTCGGAGGAGTACGTGCGCGGGGTGCTGTTCACGGCGGAGGAGGCGATGGCGCATCTGCCGTTGTTGTGGCAACAGGCCAAGGATGGTTTCGTGTCGATGTATCTCGTCGGTCGTACCGTCGGTGCGTTGGCGCGGGTGCGGGCGGATGTCGGGGCGTCGGAGGATGACCTGGAGCTTGAGCGCGCGGCGATGCGGGTGATCGATGAGGCGGCGTCGGAGTGGGCGCTGTCGTGCCCTCCCGCGGCGTTTCTGCGCCGGCTGCGCACCCTGGTCGACCGGCTCGACCCGGTCGGCGTCGAGAAGCGGCACGGTCGCAAGGTGCAAGGTCGCCGGGTCGTCGTGCAGGAAGACGAAGACGGGATGAGCTGGTTCATGGCGTACATTCCGACGATCGAGGCGATCGCCGCGAAGCGCCGGTTGACGTCTGCGGCCAAGCACCTGCAGAAGAGCCCGGACGAGTACCGCACGCGGGATCAGATCCGTGCCGACCTGTGTTCCGGGTGGCTGCGCGGTATCGGTACCGACACGGCGGTCAAGACGAAGATCTTCGTCACCATCCCGGTCGAGATCCTCGAGGCCGAACGTGCCGCGGCCGCGGCCGCGGCGCGCGCCGAGACTGCGACGGGCACTGAGACTGCGACGGGCGCCGGTGCCAATGCCCAACCTGCCCAACCCGCCCGCCCTGCGCGGACTTCACGGCGTGAGGCGGAACTCGTCGGCCATGGTCCGATCGACCCGCTCACCGCGAAGCAGCTGTTCCTCGACGCGAAAGCGTTCCGCCGGGTGATCATCGACCCCGTCCGCAGCGTCGTCGTCGACATGGACCGCCGCTCCCGCCGTGCCACCCAAGCGCAACGCGAATGGCTCATCCTGCAACACGGCACCTGCGCCAGAGACGGATGCAACCGACTCGCCCAAGACGCCGACATCGACCACAAAACCCCATGGGCACAAGGCGGCACCACCGATATCGATGAACTCAGACCCTTGTGTCCCCGCGATCATGTGCATCGACATCTCACGCGAGCGATCTACCGCAGCAGGCCGGACAATTCGGTCCAGGTCATCACGCCGACCGGGCACGAAAGCAAGTCGCCATCTCGTTCTTCCGCGATCCCCCCACCGTTCTGAACCGTGCTCAGCGCGCGCTGCCGGGGTCGCTCGCGTGTCCATCGACGTCCCTCCTGATGACCAGCGAGGATAGGCGCATGGCCTCGGAATCTGCATCCACATGGCTGCGCGCGCAGCCCTCTTTGACCGGCGCACCTCTTTCGGTCGCGCTCGATGACCTGCCTGCCGACCCTGCCTCGCTGTTCCTGTCGTGGATCAGCGAGGCAGTGGCCCACGGCGTCCCTGAACCTCACGCGGCGACCCTCGCGACCGTCGACGCCGACGGCGTTCCGGATGCACGCACGCTGATCCTGAAGGACGTGAGCAGCCGCGGCTGGGCGTTCGCCGGTCACCGTTCGTCGCGGAAGGCCGAGCAGCTTCGCGCGCGCCCTTCGGCGGCATTGAACTTCTGGTGGCAGCCGATCGTCAGAGCTGTGCGAGTGAGAGGCGCGGTGCAGGAGGCGACTCCTGAGGAGAGCGCCGCTGACCTGGCCGCACGCTCGGCCTCGGCCCGTGAAGGAATCGGGCCGGGCGAATGGGTGCTCTGGCGTCTCGCTCCGACGAGCATCGAGTTCTGGAACGGCGCGGTCGATCGCCGGCATACGCGGATCCTGTACGTTCGCGAGGGTGAGGGCTGGTCGCACACGGTGACCGGCGGCGATACGAACGGAGACACTGCGACATGAGCGGGTATCAGGTGACGCAGATCGGGGCGCTGGACAAGTGGCGTGACAATTTCGGTGGCTTCGACGAGGCGCGTTCCCGTGACGGTCGACGGGTCGTGGACCACGAGCTGACGATGCAGTACATCGGCATGACGGCGAACGCGCTCAAGCCGGGCGAAGAAGCCGGCTACTGGCACACGCACAGCCACGTCGAAGAGCTCTACGTATTCCTCGGCGGTAGCGGCCAGATGGGACTGGACGATGAGGTCGTCGAAGTCGCAGCCGGCACAGTGGTCCGCGTCGGTCAGAACGTCTGGCGCACCTGGCGTGCGCGCCCGGACAGCGCAGAGGAACTGCGTTGGCTCTGCATCAGGGCAGGTGGCGAGCAGCTGCCGCACCTTCCGAACGACGGCACGCGCGCGCCCGAGCGGCCAATGCCGTGGCCGGCGTCGTGATCGAAGCGTCTGCCGTGCCGCGGGCGACCGCAGCGACGGCCCCATCCGGTGCCCGCGAGCTCGGTGTCGGTCCCTACCTGAACCCAGGCGCCCAGATCGACTGGCATTACCGCAAACCGGGCTGGCAGGCCGGCGACGCATCCAACATCGCGCCGATGCGAGTCGTCCGTGACGACGAGCGGGGGCTGGTGGCCTGGCTGGCAGCCGGCTCGCTCCTGGAGGGGATGGGGGCTCCGGACGGGCAGCGCATCCGCACCGTTGCGCTCGACCAGCGCTGGCTCGTCGAGCGGACCCGGATCGTGGAGGAGTGGTGGGGCAACGGCGTACTGCGCATCGCACCTGCCGGCACCCCGTGGTCGGTCTGGTTGTTCTGGAGCGACGCCAGCGGCACGGATTGGGTGTTCGACGGTTGGTACGTGAATCTCGAGAACGCGCATCAGCGCACCGACACCGCCACTCACTCATCGGACCATGTGCTCGATGTCGAGATCGACGCCTCCGGAGAGATCCGAATGAAAGACGAAGACGAACTGGAAGCGGCGATCGAACAGGGGCGCATCGCAGCTGATGAGGGCGAGCAGATCACCCACCATGCGGAGGCTGCGATCGCAGCCTTCCATGACGGGCACTGGGCCTTCGCGCAGGAGTGGGTCGACTGGCGTCCGGATCCGGCGTGGACGCCCCCGCGGCTCTCCGACTTACCGCACTGACTTCCACGCACCATCGCTAGACTTCGAGCAGTGACACGGGGTGCCGCGTTGAGCGGCTGAGAACACACCCGTCGAACCTGATCTAGTTCGTACTAGCGAAGGGATGTCGCCATGAGCGATCTTCTGCGCCCACCGTCCACCCACCTCGTCGTCGCCGACGCGATGCGATTGCTCGATTCGGTGCGCGAAACGCCACCTCTCACGCACTGCATCACCAACGCCGTCGTCACCGGATTCACAGCCAACGTGCTGCTCGCCGTCGGCGCAGCGCCGGCCATGGTCGACATCGTCGGCGAGTCCGAGCTGTTCGCCGGCGTCGCCAACGGCGTGCTGATCAATCTCGGCACGCCCACGCCGGAGCAGCGTGCTGCCGGGCGTGAAGCTGCCGCGGGCGCGACTTCCTCGGGAACGCCATGGGTGCTCGATCCGGTGGCGATCGGAGCGCTGCCTGTGCGCACCGAGCACGCACGGCTCCTCGTCGAGCAGCGTCCGACGGTGATCCGGGGCAACGCCTCCGAGATCCTCGCACTTGCGGGGCTGAGCGCCGGTGGACGCGGTGTGGATGCGACGGACTCTCCGGACGCCGCAGCCGAGGCTGCGCGACTTCTCGCGACCCGTCACGGCAGCGTCGTCGCTGTCTCGGGTCCGGTGGATCTCATCACCGATGGCGACCGGATCTTCCGTGTCGCCAACGGTGACGAGCTCCTCACCCGCGTCACCGGCGGTGGCTGCGCTCTGGGCGCCGTCATGGCCGCCTTCCTCGGGGCAGCCCGTGCGACTGAGCTGTCACCGCTCACCGCCGTCACCGCAGCGACCCTGTTCTACACGATCGCCGCCGAGCGTGCTGCCGTGCAAACCGCCGGCCCCGGCAGCTTCGCAGTCGCTTTCCTGGATGCACTGGCAGCGACGACACCTGCCGACCTCGAGGGTGCGGCACGTGTCGAAGAGGTCGGCGTACGTAAAGCGGCCGTCGTCTCATGATCGATCTCTCGCTGTATCTCGTCACGGATCCTGCACTGTGCGGCGAGCGAGGAGTCGTCGAGGTCGTACGAGAAGCGGTCGCCGGTGGCGTCGGCATCGTCCAGCTGCGTGACAAGACCGCGACGGACACGCAGATCGTCGAACAGCTCATGGACCTGTCCGACGTGATCGACGGGCGAGCGGCGCTCGTCGTCAACGACCGGCTGGACGCGGCTCTCGAAGCCCGCGCCCGCGGCGCCCGCGTGGACGGCATCCATCTGGGGCAGTCCGATGTCTCGGTCGAGCGCGCAAGGGAACTGCTCGGATCCGACGCGATCATCGGACTCACCGCGAACACCGCCGAGCATCTCGACGCCGTACGTGCGCTCCCGCGAGGAACCGTCGACCATCTCGGCGTCGGAGTGATCCGACCGACCGAGACGAAGCCCGACCATCCTGAACCGCTGGGAATCGAGGGGTTTCGGGCCTTCGCCGCCGCGAGCGAGCTCCCGTGCGTCGCCATCGGTGGCGTCTCGATCGATGATGTCGAAGCGCTCCGCGACGCCGGGGCGGCCGGGCTCGCAGTGGTGTCCGCACTGTGCGCCGCAGACGATCCTCGCGCGACCGCGCGCGCGTTCCGACTTCGGTGGCGGGCGTCGGCATCCGTCCCACGCGTTCTGAGCATCGCCGGAAGCGACCCGTCCGGCGGTGCAGGAATCCAGGCGGATCTGAAGTCCATCGGTGCGAACGGCGGCTATGGGATGGCGGCGATCACGGCTCTCACCGTCCAGAACACACGAGGCGTCCGTGCGGTGCACGTGCCGCCCACAGATTTCCTCAGGGCTCAACTCGATGCACTGGCATCCGACATCGACATCGACGCGGTGAAGATCGGAATGCTCGCCGACGCAGCAGTCATCCGCACCGTCACCGCATGGCTCGACGACGCGCGCCCGCCGATCGTCGTCGTCGATCCCGTGATGGTCGCGACGAGTGGGGATCGCCTGCTCGAAGCGGACGCGGAGAACGCATTGCGCGATCTGCTCAGGCGGGCCGACCTCGTCACTCCGAATCTCCTCGAGCTCGCAGTGCTCGCAGACAGGGAGATCGCGGGCACCTGGTCCGACGCGATCACAGATGCCGAACGGCTGTCGGCCGATATCGGTGTGGCCGTGCTCATCAAGGGCGGCCATCTCGGCGGCGAACACTCGCCCGACGCTTACGTGGATGCGTTGACAGCCACTGTGCAGGAGTTCTCCGGAACCCGGATCGACACGGATGCCACGCACGGCACGGGATGCTCGTTGTCCTCCGCCCTCGCCACCCAGCGCGCGCTGGGGAAGGAGTGGCCGCAGGCAGTGACGGCGGCACGCGATTGGCTGCGGGAATCGTTGCGCAGCGGTGCCGCGCTGCAGGTGGGCCAGGGCCACGGCCCGATCGATCATTTCGCAGGGTTCCGGGCACGAGGGGGCATCGAGACCTCGCCGACGAGCGACGAGATCGTGGCGCAGTGGTGGGAGCACATCGGGGCGATCCGCGCCGGTATCGATGAGTTGCCCTTCGTCCGCAGGCTCGCCGACGGCACCCTCGACAGGGGCGCGTTCACCCACTACCTCGCGCAGGATGCCATCTACCTCGGTGGCTACGCTCGTGTGCTCGCTGATGCCGCGCGCCTCGCTCCGACCGCGCAGGAGCAGGCGTTCTGGGCGCACTCGGCGCACGGGTCGATCGTCGGCGAGCTCGAACTGCATGCGCAGTGGCTCACCCCGGATCAGGGCGTGAGCGACGAGACATTGTCCGCGGAGCCGTCCCCGACGACCATCGCGTATCTCGATCATCTCCGATCCGTGGCATACGCAGGCGACTACGCACAGCTGATCGCCGCGCTGCTCCCGTGCTTCTGGCTGTACACCGATCTCGGGCGGCGCGTGGGCGATGGGCATTTCGGGGAGTTCGCACGATCGACCGCGCACCCATATGGATCGTGGTTGCGCACGTATGCGGATGAGTCGTTCGCCGAGGCCACGCAGCAGGCGATCGCTCACGTCGCGACGGCGGCAGCAGCATCCGACGCGGAGGGCAGACGCCGGATGCTGCGCGCATTCGAAGCCTCCGCATCCCACGAGCTCGCCTTCTTCGCAGAACCGCTCGAGCACGAATCGCACGCATCCGCCCTGAGCAGATCGTCGTGCATGCAGGAGCCGAAGATGGTGTGATGGCCGTATGACGAACGTGCTGATTCTCGGCGGGACGGCTTGGCTCTCCGGCCGCATCGCGGCGCGATGGATCGACACCGGAGCGCGAGTGACATGCCTCGCCCGTGGCACGCAGCCCGTGCCGAAGGGCGCTGAGCTCGTCCGGACCGACCGCGACGATGCCGATCCGTATGGCGAATTGCGCGGCGAGTGGGATGAGATCGTCGACGTCTCCCGCCACGCGCATCACGCCGGCGGCGCGATAGCCGCGCTGGGTGCGCGCACCGCGCGCTGGACGTATGTCTCGTCCACCTCGGTCTACGCGGACGCGGCCACCCCGGACACCGACGAGTCCGCCGAGATGCTGGCACCGACCCAGGATGGCGACGAGTACGAGTACGGCGCGCACAAGGTCGCATCCGAGCAGATCGTCCGCACGCTCGGCGACCGCGCTCGCATCGTGCGGCCGGGGCTCATCGTCGGCCCAGGAGACCCGAGCGATCGGTTCGGCTACTGGGCTGCAGCATTCGACCGCGCAGCGGAGGGCCCTGTGCTCATCCCGCGCGTTCACGGCCGCGCAGCACAGGTGATCGACGTCGACGATCTGGTCACCTTCCTCGTGGACGGCCGTTCCTCCGGCGCAGTCAATGCCGTCGGTGACGTGCACGAGCTCGGCCACGTGCTGGATGCGGTTCGCGCTGCCACCGGACACAGCGGCGAGGTCGTCGCCGCGGATGATGGGTGGCTCGAGGCACATGGCGTCGAGATCTGGGCGGGGGAGCATTCCCTGCCGCTGTGGCTGCCCATGGACATGGGCGGATTCATGACCCGTTCGAATGCGGCGTTCAAGACTGCGGGTGCGACGCTGACGCCGCTGGCGGAGACGATCGCCCGCATCGTCGTCGACGAGCGCGCCAGGGGAGTGAATCGGGACCGACGCGCGGGGCTCACCCGCGACCAGGAGCTGGCTCTTCTCGCCGCTGTGTAGGCGGTCGTGATTTGCGCACCACGCACGCACGGCGCTACTGTCGCCACATGCCTTCGGCTGCAACCTCCGCTCTGACGCCCGCTCCGGGCGTCGTGGTGGTGCGCCGACGCCGCAGCCGTCTGGGCGGCCGCCGACTCTAGGCGACCCCGTGTTCTCCGACCGTCGACACCCGACGAGAGGGCCGAGCACCGGTGTCGCCGCCATCGGCCCCCGACCCCAGACCGTTAAGGTAGAACCATGACGTACTCCGTCGCCGTCTCCGGCGCATCCGGCTATGCGGGAGGCGAGATCCTCCGCCTGCTGGCAAGCCACCCCGACATCGAGATCCGCACCGTCACAGCGCATTCGAACGCCGGCCAACCGCTGATTCAGCACCAGCCGCACCTGCGCTCGCTCGCGCACCTCACCCTGCAGGACACGACCCCCGAGATCCTCGCGGGTCACGACATCGTCTTCCTCGCGCTCCCGCACGGTCAGTCCGGCCAGTACACGGATGCCCTCGGCGATGTTCCCCTCGTGATCGACGCCGGTGCCGACCACCGGCTCACGTCGCAGGATTCGTGGGATGCGTTCTACGGCGGCGACTTCCACGAGCCGTGGGCGTACGGTGTCCCCGAGCTGTTGATCGGCCCCCAGGGTGAGGGGCAGAACAGCGCCCGCAAGCAGCGTGAGAACCTGCGCGGAGCCAGCCGTATCGCGGCCCCTGGATGCAACGCCTCGACTGTGAGCCTCAGCCTCGCCCCTGGCGTCGCCGCAGGAGTCATCGACCCGAGCGACATCGTCGCTGTGCTCGCGGTCGGCCCCTCAGGTGCAGGCAAGAGCCTCAAGACCAATCTGCTCGCGAGTGAGATTCTCGGCAGCGCGAATCCGTACGCGGTCGGCGGCACGCACCGGCACATCCCGGAGATCCAGCAGGCCCTTCGGCAGACTCAGGGATCGTCCGCTGCAGGCGCGGATGATGTGCGCATCTCCTTCACCCCTGTTCTCGTGCCGATGGCGCGAGGCATCCTCGCGACCTCCACGGCGCCGATCGTCGATGACGTGTCGGATGCGGAGATCCGCGCGGCGTGGGAGAGCGCCTACGGCGACGAGACATTCGTACACCTGCTGCCGGAAGGCCACTTCCCACGCACCGCCGACGTCATCGGCGCCAATACCGCGCTCATCGGCGTCGCCATCGACCGCGCCGCCAACCGCGTCACCGTGGTCACCGCCGTCGACAACCTCGTCAAGGGCACGGCGGGCGCCGCCATCCAATCCATGAATCTCGCGCTCGGACTTCCCGAAGACCGGGCCCTCTCACTGAACGGAGTCGCGCCATGAGCGTCACCGCACCCCAGGGTTTCGAAGCAGCCGGCGTCGCCGTCGGCCTCAAGTCGACCGGCAAGCCGGACGTCGCCGTCGTCGTCAACCGCGGCCCGCGCAGGATCGGCGCCGCCGTCTTCACGAGCAACCGTGCCAAGGCGAACCCCATCATCTGGTCGCAGCAGGTCATCACCGACCGCACGGTCGAGGCGATCGTGCTGAACTCGGGTGGAGCGAACTGCTTCACCGGGTCGTTCGGATTCCAGACCACGCACCAGACCGCCGAGAAGGCTGCCGAACTGCTCGACGTCAGCGCCGGCGACATCCTCGTCTGCTCCACCGGACTCATCGGCACGGGCGATGAAGAGTTCCGCGAGAAGGTGCTCACCGGCACCGAGCAGGCGATCGCCCAACTGAGCTCCGACGGCGGAGACGCCGCGGCGCACGCCATCATGACGACCGACACCGTCGCGAAGACGGCGGTGGTCTCCCGCGACGGCTGGACGATCGGCGGCATGGCCAAGGGCGCGGGGATGCTGGCACCAGGACTTGCCACGATGCTCGTCGTCATCACCACCGACGCAGACCTCGAGGCGCTCGAGGCCGACACTGCGCTTCGCCGCGCGACAGGGCAGACGTTCGATCGGCTGGATTCGGACGGCTGCATGTCGACCAACGACCAGGTGACGCTGCTCGCAAACGGCGCGAGCGGCATCCGACCCGATCTGGAGGAGTTCACGGCCGCTCTCACCGAGCTCAGCGATGAACTCGCCGTCAAGCTCCAGCGCGATGCCGAGGGCGCGAGCCACGACATCACGATCCGCGTCACGAACGCCGCCTCGGAGCAGGACGCCGTCGAAGTGGGCCGCTCCGTCGCACGCAACAATCTGTTCAAGGCCGCCATCTTCGGCAACGACCCGAACTGGGGCCGCGTGCTGGCGGCGATCGGCACCACCAGTGCACAGTTCGACCCGTACAACGTCGACGTCTGGATGAACGGTGTGCGGGTGTGCTCCGAAGGCGGGCCCGACCGGCCGAGGGAAGACGTCGATCTCACGCCGCGTGCGACCGATCTGCTCATCGATCTGCAGGTGGGCGACTCCGAGGCGACGATCCGCACGAACGACCTGACGCATGACTACGTGCATGAGAACAGTGCGTACGCCTCATGACCGACATTCAGGACACACCGCCTGACCTCGCGGCACTCAAGGCCACGACGCTGATCGGGTCGCTGCCGTGGCTGAAGAAGTTCCGCGATCAGATCGTGGTGGTCAAATACGGCGGCAACGCGATGGTCTCGGACGAGCTGCAGGAGGCGTTCGCGCAGGACATCGCCTACCTCCGCTACGTCGGCGTGCAGCCCGTCGTCGTGCACGGCGGCGGCCCGCAGATCTCGAACATGCTCGATCGGCTCGCGATCCCGAGCGAGTTCAAAGGCGGATACCGAGTCACCAATACCGAGGCGATCAGCGTCGTGCGCATGGTGCTCACCGGGCAGGTCAACCCGCAGCTCGTCGCCAAGATCAACTCCCACGGCCCGATCGCCACTGGTCTCAGCGGTGAGGACGCCGGGCTCTTCGGCGGACGCCGCCGCGGCGTGGTGATCGACGGCGAGGACATCGACCTCGGGCGCGTCGGCGACGTCGTCGAAGTCGATCCGACCGCGGTGCTCGATCATCTGGCAGCGGGACGCATCCCGGTGATCTCCAGCATCGCACCCGACCTCGATCACCCCGGCCAGTCCTTGAACGTGAACGCGGATGCCGCGGCATCCGCTCTCGCCATCGCGCTGAATGCGCGCAAGCTCGTCGTCCTCACCGACGTACCTGGGCTGTACGCGGACTGGCCCAATCGTGAATCGCTCGTATCGCACATCACGTCCGCACAGCTCACCGACATGCTGCCGACGCTGGAATCGGGCATGATCCCGAAGATGCGCGCCTGTCTCGACGCGGTCGAAGGCGGAGTGGATGCTGCGGCCATCATCGACGGACGCGTGCCGCACTCGGTGCTCGTCGAACTCTTCACAAGCGAAGGAATCGGAACAGAAGTGGTACTCGGAGAATCAGGGGTGACGGCATGACCGTCTGGCAGGAAGACGCAGCACGGGATCTGGTGCTCAACTCAGGCGAGCGGTTCGCACTGCTCACCCGAGGCGAGGGCTCGTACGTCTGGGACGACCAGGGCAAGCGCCACCTCGATTTCCTCGGCGGCATCGCCGTGACCTCGCTCGGTCACGCGCACCCGGTGTTCGTCGACGCGATCTCGAAGCAGGCCGCAACCCTCGCGCATGTGTCGAACTACTTCGCCACACCTCCGCAGCTCGAGCTCGCCGCACGCCTGAAGCGTCTGGCGGGAGCCGGCATCGACGGCCGGGTGTACTTCTCGAACTCTGGCGCAGAGGCCAATGAGGCGGCGTTCAAGCTCGCCCGCCTGCACGGCGGATCCGAGCGGCCGCGCATCATCGCGCTGGACAATGCCTTCCACGGGCGCACCATGGGATCACTCGCCATGACAGCGAAAGCCGCGATGCGGGCGCCCTTCGAGCCGATGCCGGGTGGCGTCGAGCACATTCCGGCAACGATCGAGGCGCTCGAGGCTGCGCTCGATGATCGCGTCGCCGCGGTCTTCGTCGAGCCCATCCAGGGCGAAGCCGGCGTCGTGGAGCTTCCGGAGGGATACCTCGCCGCTGCTCGCTCGCTCACGCTGAAGCACGGCGCGCTGCTCATCATCGATGAGATCCAGACCGGGGCCGGCCGCACCGGCACATGGTTCGGGTTCAACCACGAGGGCATCACCCCCGATGCGATCACGCTCGCCAAGGGCATCGGCGGCGGATTCCCGATCGGTGCTCTCGTCACGTTCGGCGCAGCGAGCTCGCTGTTCACCCCCGGGTCGCACGGATCGACCTTCGGCGGCAACCCGCTGGCCACGGCCGTCGCGAACGCCGTCCTCAGTGAGATCGAGAGCGCGGATCTGGTGGAGAACGCGGCTGCGCGCGGAGTGCAACTGCGCAGTGTGATCGAAGGCATCGGTTCTCCGCTCGTCGACAGCGTCCGTGGACGCGGCCTGCTGATCGGCGTCGTCCTGACCGCCCCGGTAGCAGGCGAGGTCGTCGCCGCCGCGCAGGAGCGGGGACTCATCGTGAACGCCGCCAACCCCGAGACGGTGCGCATCGCGCCCGCCCTCACCATCGGCGACGCCGAGATCGAAGAGTTCCAGACGCTGTTCGCCGCGGCCCTTGCCGACGTGCAGGCGAGCACTGCGGCATCCGAAACCGGAAAGGTTCCCGCATGACCCGCCACCTGTTGCGTGACGATGACCTCACCACAGCCGAGCAGACCGAGATCCTCGATCTCGCCGTCGAGTTGAAGAAGAACCGCTGGGCGGACAAGACGCTGGCGGGACCGCAGACGGTCGCCGTGATCTTCGACAAGTCGTCGACGCGCACCAGGGTCTCGTTCGCTGTCGGAATCGCTGATCTCGGAGGATCGCCGCTGATCATCTCGACCGCGAGCAGTCAGCTCGGCGGCAAGGAGACCCCTTCGGACACGGCTCGCGTGCTCGAGCGTCAGGTCGCCGCGATCGTGTGGCGAACCTATGCGCAAGCCGGACTCGAGGAGATGGCTGCCGGTACCAGGGTGCCCGTGGTCAACGCGCTCTCCGATGACTTCCACCCGTGTCAGCTTCTGGCCGACCTGCTCACGATCCGTGAGCACAAGGGCGAGCTCAAGGGACTCACGCTGACGTTCTTCGGTGATGGCGGAAGCAACATGGCGCACTCCTATGCTCTCGCCGGAGTCACTGCCGGCATGCACGTGCGCATCGCCTCGCCGGAGTCCTACGCGCCACGAGCGGACGTGGTGGCGGATGCCGATCGCCGTGCCGCGGAGACCGGCGGGTCGATCGCGCTCTACACCGACCCTGTCGAAGCGGCAGCCGGCGCTGACGTCGTCGTCACCGACACCTGGGTGTCGATGGGCAAGGAGGAGGAGAAGCTCGCGCGCATCCGCGACCTCGGCGGGTACAAGGTCACAGCGGAGACCATGACGCTCGCCGACCCCGAGGCGATCTTCATCCACTGCCTGCCGGCCGATCGCGGCTACGAGGTGGATCCCGAGGTCATCGACGGCTCGCAGAGCGTCGTCTGGGACGAGGCGGAGAACCGCCTGCACGCCCAGAAGGCACTCCTGGTCTGGCTGCTCCGGCAGAAGTAGGCCTGGTCGTTGCTCGGATGCGCATGAGATCTCCGGCGGTGAAGCAGACGCGGTGGTCAGGAGCGGGCATGCGCGACAACTGGCGCCGCCTCAACGGACCAGCGCGAATCACGGGCGTCGATCTTGCACGCGGACTCGCCGTCGTCGGCATGTTCGCCGCGCACCTGCTGCTGACCGCTGAGAGCTTCGTCTGGACGGAGCCCGCGACCTGGACGGCGGTCGTCGACGGGCGGTCGTCGATCCTGTTCGCGACGCTCGCCGGCGTATCGATCGGGCTGGTCACCGGGGGAAGCACACCGTTTCCCGATGCGCGGATGGCATGGGCGCGGTGGAAGCTGGTGCTGCGCGCGCTGATGCTGCTCGCCCTCGGCATCCTGCTGATCCTGACCGGAGTACCGGTCTTCGTCATCCTGCCCGCCTATGCGATCCTGTTCCTGCTGGCCCTGCCGTTCACCCGGCTCCGAGCCGGCACCGTGCTGTGGACGGCGGCCGGACTCGCCGTGGTCATGCCGCTCCTGCAGCCGGCACTGGAGGCGCTGCCGATCTGGGAGGCTCCCTTTCGCGACGAGATCGACGCGATGATCGGCTGGCACTACCCGTTCACGGTGTGGATCGCCTTCGTGCTCGCAGGCCTCGGCGTCGCTCGCGCCGGCGTGACGAGGCTCGCCGTACAACTGCGGATGCTGGTCATCGGATCCGTGCTCGCCGTCATCGGCTACGGACTCGCCGGCCTGCCATCCCCGGCGCGCGGCATGTATTGGGACGCGGTCTGGACAGACGAGCCCCACTCGTCAGGGGCGCTCGAGGTCATCGGCTCCGGTGGCTTCGCGATCGCGGTGCTGGCTGCCTGCCTCCTGGTGTGCCGCGTCGGTGCGGTGAGGATGCTGACGCTGCCGTTGCGCGCCACCGGTGCGATGCCGCTCACGGCGTACACGGCGCAGCTGCTGGTGTGGGCTGTCGTCGCGCTGTTCACTCTGGGCGACACCACCGACTACTTCGGATTCGTCGCCCTCGAACCGTTCTGGCCGATGACGATCGGCACGCTCGTCGGCTGCACTGCGTGGGCGCTGCTGATCGGCCGCGGTCCGCTGGAATGGGTGCTCGAACGTGCGACGCGCTCCGTCGGCCCCAGCACGGGCGCTGACGGGCCCAGCAGCGCGCGCCAGTAGGCTGGATGCATGAGCGACGCGACGCATGAGGGCACGAACGAGGGCGCACTCTGGGGTGCACGATTCGCGAGCGGGCCGTCGCCCGAGCTGGCGGAACTCAGTCGCTCGACGCACTTCGACTGGATTCTCGCTCCCTACGACATCGCCGGTTCGCACGCGCACGCCAAGGCGCTCGCCGCGGCGGGGTACCTCGAGTCCGACGAGGAGCAGCGGATGCATGCCGGCCTCGACGCGGTGGCACGCAGGGTCGCCGACGGCTCACTGCGCCCCGCACCGAGCGACGAAGACGTGCACGGCGCGCTCGAGCAGGCGCTGATCGCCGAGCTCGGCCCCGAACTCGGAGGACGTCTGCGCGCGGGGCGCAGCCGCAACGACCAGATCGCGACGCTGGTGCGCATGTACCTGATCGATCACGCCAAGGTCATCGCCCGCGACATCCTGCGCGTCATCGACGCCCTCGTCGCGCAGGCCGAAGCGCATCCTGAGGCGATCCTCCCCGGCCGCACCCACCTGCAGCACGCGCAACCGGTCTTGCTCGCGCACCACCTCCAGGCGCACGCGTGGCCGCTGGTCCGCGAACTCGAGCGCCTGGTCGACTGGCGCGTCCGCGCCGGTGTCTCGCCGTATGGCGGGGGAGCGCTCGCAGGCTCCACTCTGGGCCTCGATCCAGAGCTCGTGGCTCGCGAACTGGGGCTCGACCGTCCGGCCGAGAACTCCCTCGACGGCACAGCCGCTCGCGACGTCGTGGCGGAATTCGCCTTCATCACCGCGATGACAGGTGTCGACGTGTCACGATTCGCCGAGGAGATCATCCTCTGGAACACGCGCGAGTTCGGCTTCGTCACTCTTCACGACAGCTGGTCGACGGGTTCGAGCATCATGCCGCAGAAGAAGAACCCCGACATCGCCGAGCTCGCTCGTGGCAAGTCCGGTCGCCTCATCGGCAACCTGTCCGGCCTGCTGGCCACCCTCAAGGGCCTGCCGATCGCGTACAACCGCGATCTGCAGGAGGACAAGGAACCGGTGTTCGATTCGGTGAACACGCTCGAGGTTCTGCTGCCGGCATTCGCCGGAATGGTCGCGACCCTCACCTTCGACACCGAGCGGATGGCCGAACTCGCTCCGCAGGGATTCTCGCTCGCGACCGATGTCGCCGAGTGGCTGGTCAAGCAGCGCGTGCCGTTCCGTGACGCGCACGAGATATCCGGTGCGCTCGTGAAGGCCTGCGAATCACAGGGGATCGGGCTCGAGGACGCCTCGGACGAGCTGCTCGCCCAGGTCTCGCCGCATCTCACCCCTGAGGTGCGCGAAGTCCTGAGCATCGAAGGTTCCGTCGCGTCCCGGACTGGCACCGGCGGCACAGCTCCGGTCCGCGTCGCGGAGCAGCGCGCCGAGTTGATCGCCCGCGCCCAGGCTGCGGCGCACGCGCTCGGTCTCTGACGCCCGACCTAGTGCAATGCGCCGTCCGCGGCGCTGCGCTCCCAACGAGTGAACCTCACGACCAGGTTCGCATTCGTCGGTGCGGCGAGGAACGGGCCGGCCGAGGCGACGGCGTCTGCGTCGAACGGCGCGACGCGCACCAGGCGCCACTCGCCGTCATCCGCTCGCGCGCGCACGATCAGCGCGTCGGCCCATCGGCTCACGCGCACCGTGATCTCCGACCCGTGCCAGTCATCGACGAACCCGACCGACCAGTCGGAGCGGATGTCAGTGACCACGGCTCCGAGCCCGAGGTGGCCGTCGGCGAACTCCAGCCCCGCCTTCATCCAGTGCTCGTCGTCGATCTGGACGAACACCCCGGCCTGGTCGAACTGTCCGTCCCAGGGTGCACGGAACGAGACTTCCATCGCTTCCCCGACGGCCAGGGGTGCGAGCAGCGCGTGGGCGTCATCGTGAACGAACCCGTACGCCGTGTGGCGCCACGCGTCGCTTCCCTCGCGCGCGGTAACGTCGAGGTGACTCCCCGCGACGCTGCTCGCGGCAGGGGGAGCGGTCCACGTTCCTTCGTTCCAGGCGATCATGCTCGCCACCATATCGGCCGTTGACGTAGTTTGGATACTTTGAGATACTTGGGCCGAAGTATCTCGTAGTATCTCGCACCGATGGAGGTCCGATGCAGCCGAGTCCGTATACCCCTGGTGAGATCGCACGCGCCGTTCCCGGTCGTGGCGAGCTGATCGAGGAGTTCAACGAGCGGCTCTCGCTTCTGGTCGACCTGCAGCGCCTGATCGGCCGCATCCATGTCGCGTTCGGTGAGCGCGGGATCGGCAAGACCTCGCTGCTGCGCGCCTACCAGCGCCTCGCGGAGGAACGCGACGTGCTGTGCATCTGGGTTACGGCGGGGGAGCAGAGCGGACTCATCGCCCAGATCATCGACGGCATCCGCGAGGCGACGAGCTCGTGGCCGCAGGCCACCGCGGCATCGATACGCCAGCACCTCGATGCGCTCACCGTCACAGTAGGAGTCCCTGGGATCGCCTCGGTCAGTGCCAAGACCACCAGGCACGCAGCGCCCGATGCCGTCGGCGCCCGCGCGCTCGAGAAGCTGATCCGCGCGACGACGGAGGATCGAAAGCGCGTGAAGGCGCTCGTGCTCTTCATCGACGAAGTGCAGTCCGCCGACGCCGAGGGCATCCGCACGCTCGCCTACGCCTGGCAGCACCTGCAGGCGGAGGCTCCGAACATCCCCGCCGCGGTGTACGCGGCCGGACTCCCCAACGCACCGGAGCAGATCGCGGATGCCGTCACCTTCAGTGAGCGCTTCGCGTACAGACCGCTCGAGATGCTGTCCGTCGGGGCGCAGGTCGCGGCGCTCCGCGACCCGGCTTCGGAACTGGACGTGACCTGGGAGCCGGATGCGCTCGAACTCGCAGCCGAACTCGCCGTCGGGTACCCCTACGCCGTGCAGCTGTACGGCGACGCCTCGTGGGTCGCCGCCGGGCGACCGGATCCCGGAGGCGCGATCACCCCACAGCACGTCAAGACCGCCAGAGCCAGCGTCGACCGCGACCTTCGTAACCTCTTCGCCGCCCGCTGGGCGAACACCACGGCGAACCAGCGTCGGTTCCTCGTGGCTGTCGCCTGGTTGCAGGCGAACGACGATGCTGTGGACCGCGGCGATCTCGCCGACGTCCTCGACGTGTCATCACGCAGCCTGTCGTCGGTGCGTGCCCGCCTGATCGCAAAGGGCCTGATCCGCTCGGAGGGACACGGGCGCGTGACGATTCCCGTCCCCGGGTTCGCGGACTACATTCGTGAGCTCGAAGACGACCCGCGATAGCCGGTCAGCCGGCTCGTCGATCAGAGTGCCGAGCGGTACCAGTCGATCTTCTCCGCGAGCCGCGCCTGCTTGGCGAGTACTTCGTCGAGCTGCCGCTGCACGCTGGCGGCGTGCTCTTCGAGCAGAGCGATGCGCTCTGGAACCGTGTCTTCTTCGCGGCACAGCTCGCCGTAGCGACGAAGCCGCTCCACAGGCATGCCGGTGTCACGCAGGCACTTGAGGAAATCAAGAGTGCCCAGTTCGGAATCCGAGTAGACCCGATGTCCGCCGGCGGTGCGTCGCACCGGAGCGAGGATTCCTTCGCGCTCGTAGTACCGCAGGGTGTCGATGCTGAATCCACTGCGCTCTGACGCCTCAGCAGGGGTGTACGTCGTCATGACCCGAGCATAGAGGTTGACCTGGAGTGCGCTCCAGGTTGCAGAGTGGGCGCATGACCGCTCAGAACCACCCCGTTTCCCCTCTTGTCCTCGGTGCGATGTCCTTCGGCACCCGCATCGACGAGGACACCTCGTTCGCGCTGCTCGACCGCTTCGTCGAACGCGGCGGTGTCTGGATCGACACGGCCGACTGCTACAGCTTCTGGGACAGCCCCACCGGTCATGGCGGGGCATCCGAAGCCGTTCTCGGTCGCTGGCTCGCCGCTCGCCCCGGTATCCGCGAGCACGTGAGGCTGTCGACGAAGCTGGGTGCCGAGCCACTGTGGCCCGGATCGTGGCCGGAGCGTCGCGCCGGCCTGTCGATTCGCGCGATCCGCGACGCTGCGGCGGGCAGCCTCGATCGACTCGGGATCGATCAGATGGATCTGCTCTGGTTGCACCAGGAGGATCGATCGGTGCCGATCGAGGAGACGGTGGAGGCGCTCGCCGAACTGACGTCGGCGGGCACAGTGCGTCGCGTCGGCGCGTCCAACCATCCCGCGTGGCGGGTCGAACGCGCACGCGCGCACGCGAAGCAGATCGGAAGCCTCCCGATCGACGCGTTCCAACTCAACAGCACCTATCTGCGGGCCCGGCCAGGCACACAGCTGCCAGGAGTCATCCACCGGTTCGGAGTGCTCGCCGACGAGCAACACGACTACGCGACCGAGCACGGCATCGAGATGTGGGCGTACACACCGCTCCTTTCCGGGGCCTACGACAACCCGGACAAGGCGATCGCAGAGGTCTACGATCACCCGGGCAACACGCGGCGCCTCGCTGTGCTCGACGAGATCGCGGGCGAGCGCGGCGTGCAGCGCGGTCAGATCGTGCTGGCGTGGCTGCTCGCGCACGGCATCCGTCCGATCCTGGGTGGGAGCCGACTCGACCAGCTCGAGACGGCGATGGATGCAGTGGTCCTGACCCTCACGGCGGAGGAGGTCGACGCGATGGATGCACCGGCCTGAGGGGGCAGCGGTGCGCTGATAGCCTGAGACGCGTGTCGAATTCTGATCTGACGACTGCTGAACCCGCGATCGACCCCACGTTCGAGAACGTGTGGGACGAGCTCGTGTGGCGCGGCCTCGTCCACGTGTCCACCGACCAGGAGGCGCTGCGCGCCCTTCTCGCCGGAGACCCGATCACGTATTACTGCGGGTTCGACCCGACCGCTCCGAGCCTGCACCTCGGCAACCTCGTGCAGTTGCTCACCATGCGCCGGATCCAACTCGCCGGCCATAAGCCGCTCGGCCTCGTCGGCGGCTCGACCGGACTCATCGGCGACCCTCGGCCGACAGCCGAACGCACCCTGAACACGCCGGAGACCGTCGCCGAATGGGTCGGTCGTCTTCGCGCGCAGGTCGAGCGCTACCTGAGTTTCGAGGGCGAGAACGCCGCCAGGATGGTGAACAACCTCGACTGGACGGCGCCGATGTCGGCGATCGACTTCCTGCGCGAGATCGGCAAGCACTACCGCGTCGGCACGATGCTGAAGAAGGATGCCGTCGCCGCGCGCCTGAACTCCGACGAGGGCATCAGCTACACCGAGTTCAGCTACCAGATCCTGCAGGGCATGGACTACCTCGAGCTGTACCGCCAGTACGACTGCGTACTGCAGACCGGTGGATCCGACCAGTGGGGCAACCTCACCAGCGGAACGGATCTCATCCGCCGCGCCGAGGGAGTCTCCGCGCACGCGATCGGCACGCCGCTGATCACGAACAGCGACGGCACCAAGTTCGGCAAGAGCGAGGGCAACGCGATCTGGCTCGACGCCGAGATGTGCAGCCCGTACCGGATGTACCAGTTCTGGCTCAGCACGGCCGATGCCGACGTCATCGAGCGCCTGAAGATCTTCACGTTCCTCACGCGCGCGGAGATCGAGGAGTACGCGTCGCTCGTGGAGGCCGAGCCGTTCCGTCGTGCCGCCCAGAAGCGACTGGCTCTCGAGGCGGTCGCCACAGTGCACGGGGCGGATGCGACGGCAGCGGTGATCGCGGCATCCGAGGCGCTGTTCGGTCAGGGCGATCTGACATCGCTGGATGCGGCGACGCTGCGATCTGCGCTCGAGGAGTTGCCGAACGCGACTGTCGCCACCGGTGTGTCTGTGGTCGATGCGCTCGTGGAGACTGGTCTCGTCGCGAGCCTGTCCGAGGCGCGTCGGGCGATCGCCCAGGGCGGTGTCTCACTGGACGGCGCACGGGTCGAGGACGACGCCGCGATCATCGAAGGAAGCCTGCCCGGAGGCGTGTCGGTGCTGCGCCGAGGCAAGAAGACACTCGCCGGCGTCTTCATCGGCTGATGCCGTTCACGCCGAGTCATGCGGTCGTCGCGCTGCCGTTCATCCGCACGCCGCTGATCCCCGCGGCGGTCGCGATCGGCGCGATGACGCCGGACCTTCCGCTGTTCGTCCGCGGATTCGGCGTCACGTACGGGTTCACGCACACGTACGCGAATGTGCTCTGGACGATGGTGCTCGCCTTCGGGCTGTTCCTCATCTGGCGCGTCGTGCTGCGGCCCACGGCTTCCGAGTTGTCTCCGGACTGGCTGGCTCGCCGGCTTCCGAGCGGATGGGACGAACCGGCAGCGGATGCCGCATCGAAGGCGGTCGGAATAGGACAGGGCCGCTCGTACATTCCGTTGCTCGTCGTCTCGCTGCTGCTCGGTGTCGTCTCACACATCCTGTGGGATGAGTTCACTCACGCCGCGCGCCTCGGTCTGCAGATCCTTCCGGCGTTGGCCGAGCAGTGGGGCCCGTTGCAGGGTTTCAAATGGCTGCAACACGGATCGAGCGTCGTCGGGCTCGTCATCATCGGCATCTGGGTGCTGCTCCGCTTGCGTCGCAGCGAGAGTCGCGAGGCCGCCGCACGAGTGATGCCGGCATGGGTTCGGGTGTCGTGGTGGGTCTCGCTTCCGGTGATCCTCCTCGTCGCGTGGCTGATCGGCTATCTGGCCTACGGCCCGTTCACCGCGGAGTTCACGCTTCAGCATCTGGCCTATCGTGTGTTGCCGTCCGCGTGCGGAATCTGGGCGATGCTCACGCTCGTTCTGTGCGTGGTGGCAGCCATCGTGCGTGGTCGCCGCCCCACGGATGCGGCGCGGCGAAGCTGAAGCCCGGCAGCGCTGACGCCGCTGTCACGACCGAGCGTCCGTCGACGAGAAACTCTTGGCTGTGCGCGGCTGCATCGATCTCACGCTCTGGTCGCGGCTCATCGCGCCGTGGCATTGCGAGCAACTCAGCGGCCACGCGTCGTAGCGAAGTCTCCACGTGCCAGGTGCCGCCCTCATCCATGCGGCGACGGAGCGTCTCGCAGACTGCCGCGGCCAGAAGATAGCCGGCACTGTGATCGAGTGCCTGAGCCGGAAGTGCACCGGGGCGCTCGCCGTCGGGCGACTCGGTCATCGCGATGCCTGACTCGGCTTGCACGAGCGAGTCGAATCCCGCGCGGTCAGGGTATGCGGTGCCCCAGGCGCTCAACTGCGCGATGATCAGGCCCGGATGCTGTTCGGCGAGGAGCTCGGGGGAGAGGCCGAGGCGCGCGAGTGCCGACGGACGGTAGCCGAGCACGACGACATCCGCGTCCTTCAGCAGCGACGTCATCTGCGCGGATCGTGCGTGCAGTCGGGCGCTGCGCTTGCCGTGGCCGGTGTCGAAGTGCTGCCACTCCGGTTCGTCGAGCCGCGGTGGATCGATGCGCAGCACCTCGGCGCCGAGAACGGCGAGAGTGCGCGTGCAGATGGGGCCGGCGATCACACGGGTGAGGTCGAGCACGCGGATGCCGCGCAGCGGTGCGGTCGGACCAGCTTGCCCCGTTCCCCGTGACCGTGTGGACCGTCTCGGTGCTTCGCCGATGCGCCGGACTTCGACGAGCGGGTGCGATCGAAGCGTGGCGTCGTAGTTCGGGTTCTCCTGCGCGACGGCAACGGCCAGGCCTCCGACGGACGTGATGCGGGCGACGGAATCCACAACGGATGCTGCGGCGAGAGCTGCACGCAGATCATCGGCGTCAGCATCCGCAGACAACCCGAGACCGCGACGAAGAGCGAGTGCATGATGCGGGTAGTTCCCGTGAGTGCGAAGCCAGCCGTCACCCGCGCGCCAGAATCCGGAGAACGGCGACCACACGGATGGGGGCTCGCCATCGATGCGCAGCAGGCGGTCGCTGCGATACGCCATCGCGATCCGGTCGGGATTCGGATCGGCATGTGTCGACTCGCCGATGGCCCGCAGCACCGCAGTCACGCTCGCCAAGGCGAGATCGCCGGTCGCCAGGCGCGAGGGGAGCGGGACTGATGTGCTCATCTGTGCTCCGACCGGCCCAGCGCACGCCAGGCCTGAGCGCGCACGCGCTCGATCGGGTCATCGATGAGGGGATCGACGAGCCCGTCCGGGTCTGCCAGATCGTGTGCGGCGATGACCTTG
>Ga0247738_10000071_pt1 | contig 63416 bp, 54 predicted proteins | sample UWRJL013104B2_FD_180936 | JGI IMG/M metagenome (GOLD analysis project Ga0247738, IMG submission 180936) | Plant litter microbial communities from Arlington Agricultural Research Station in Wisconsin, United States - UWRJ-L013-104B-2 | ecosystem: Environmental > Terrestrial > Plant litter >...
CTCGCCGCTGTTGTCACGTTCGCTGCTGCTCACCCTGCAACCGCTCACCGACGAGGACATCGCGTTGCTCGTCGATCGGGCGATCTCCGATGCGCGCGGGCTCAACGGTGCGGTCTCGATCGAGGAGGCCGCACGGTCGGCGCTGGTGCGGCTGGCCTCCGGCGACGCACGGCGCGCCCTCACCGGACTCGAAGCTGCCGCGGCCGTCGCCATGTCAGGCACGGCCGACGACGCGGAGCAACAGGCCAGCGTCATCACGGCAGACGACGTGGCGCAGGCCGTCGACCGCGCGCTGCTGCGCTACGACAGGCAGGGCGACGAGCACTACGACGTCATCAGCGCGTTCATCAAATCGATCCGCGGCTCGGATGTCGACGCGGCGCTGCATTATCTCGCCCGCATGATCGAAGCGGGGGAGGACCCTCGTTTCATCGCACGCCGTCTCGTGATCTCGGCGTCCGAAGACATCGGCCTCGCCGACCCTCAAGGGCTGGTCATCGCCACGGCGGCCGCAGATGCCGTGGCCTTCATCGGCATGCCTGAGGGCCGCATCCCGTTGGCGGAGGCGACCGTGTATCTCGCGACCACGGCGAAGTCGAACGCTGCGTATGACGGCATCAATGCAGCGATCGCCGACGTGCGCGCCGGTAGCTTCGGTCGCGTTCCCGCGCACCTGCGCGATGCGCACTATGCCGGCGCCAAGCGCCTCGGCCATGGCAGGGGTTACGTCTTCCCCCACGACAACGAGAACGGAATCGTCCCCCAGCAGTACCTGCCTGACGAACTCGTCGGCCGTCGCTACTACGAGCCAAAACAGCTCGGCGCCGAGCGCGATATCTCGGCCAGACTCGAACGCATCCGCCGTATCCTCGGCGGTTGCTGACCTGTCGTCGGCTGACCCCGGCGGGGGTGCGGATCGCGATCTGTTAGACTTGAGCGGCTCGAAACACAGTTTTCGGGCATCCCCTCGTTCACACCCCACCTTCTCGGCGCCCCGGCGTGCGCTCGAAGGCAGAACGGCGGAGATACGTCCGTGAGGCGTGAAAGACACGTCCACGTCATCGGAAGGAAAACTTCGTGGTTACGAAGTCCCAGGACCGCCGCAAGGTCCGCCTGTCCCGCGCCCTCGGCGTGGCACTCACCCCGAAGGCCGCCCGCTACCTCGAGAAGCGTCCCTACGCTCCGGGTGAGCACGGCCGCACGAAGCGCAAGACCGACAGCGACTACGCCGTCCGTCTGCGTGAGAAGCAGCGTCTGCGCGAGCAGTACGGCATCCGCGAGAAGCAGATGCGCAACACGTTCAACGAGGCTCGTCGTCACGATGGCCTGACCGGTGAGAACCTGGTCGAGCTGCTCGAGATGCGTCTCGACGCCCTCGTGGTGCGTTCGGGCTTCGCCCGCACCACCGCACAGGCTCGTCAGCTCGTCGTGCACCGTCACATCCTCGTCGACGGTCAGCTCGTCGACCGCCCGTCGTTCCGCGTGAAGCCGGGTCAGCTCATCCACGTCAAGGCCAAGAGCGAGGGCACCGAGCCCTTCCAGGTGGCAGCAGCCGGCGGTCACGCCGAAGTGCTTCCTCCCGTTCCCGGCTATCTCGAGGTCGAGCTCGACAAGCTCCAGGCCCGTCTGCTTCGTCGTCCGAAGCGCGCCGAGGTCCCCGTGACCTGTGAAGTGCAGCTCGTCGTCGAGTACTACGCGGCTCGCTGATTCAGCGAACAGTATCTGCACTGCAGGAGGCGTCGGGGGTTATCCCGACGCCTCCTGTCGTTTCCGCATACGATGGAGAGACCGCGCCTCGCGGTCCAAGGCAAGGATGACGAGATGAAGACGTTCCTGTGGTTCCTGATCGGTGTGATCGGCGGATTCGTCGCCGCCCACTTCATGAACAAGGATCCTCGCGGTCACGACATGCTCGCCGAGGTCGACGCCAGGATCAACGGGTTCACAACAGTTCTCAGCGACGCCTATCGAGCGCAGGAGGCTCGCCTGGTCGAACCAGGCGACCACTGATCACAAGCACACGGCACCGCGGTCGTCGCGGTGCTCATCCTCCTCACTCAAGGACAGCCGTACCCCTATGAAAACTGCGGACATCGCGCAGCGCTACCTCAGCTACTTCGAGAAGAACGACCACACGGTGGTGCCATCGGCATCGCTGGTGAGCGACGATCCGACGGTGATGTTCAACATCGCCGGAATGGTGCCGTTCGTCCCGTATCTCACCGGGCTCGTGCCTGCGCCTTTCGCGCGCGCGACCGATCTGCAGAAGTGCATCCGCACCAGCGACATCGAAGAAGTCGGCAAGACCGTGCGTCACGGCACCTTCTTCCAGATGCTCGGCAACTGGTCGTTCGGCGACTACTTCAAGGAGGGAGCCATCACCTACGCGTGGGAGCTCCTGACCACGAGTGAGGCCGACGGCGGTCTGGGGTTCGCCGAGAAGGACTTCTGGGTCACCGTCTACGAGACCGACGACGAGGCTGCGGACATCTGGCGGCGCGTGATCGGACTGCCCGAGGAGCGCATTCAGCGACTCGGACGTGCCGACAACTACTGGCACACCGGCCAGCCCGGCCCCGGTGGCCCCGACTCGGAGATCTTCTTCGATCGCGGTGCGGAATTCGGCCGCGAAGGCGGCCCCGCCGCGGACGACAACCGGTACATGGAGCTGTGGAACCTCGTCTTCATGCAGGACCTCCTCAGCGGCGTCCGGTCGCAAGTCGATTTCGACATCGCCGGCCCGCTGCCCAAGAAGAACATCGACACGGGTATGGGCCTGGAGCGCGTCGCCTTCCTCAAGCAGGGTGTGGCGAACATGTACGAGACCGATCAGATTCGTCCTGTGCTCGACCGCGCCGTAGAGCTGTCAGGCAAGCGCTACGGCGCCGTCCACGACGACGACGTCCGCTTCCGGGTCATCGCAGATCACGTGCGATCCTCTCTCATGCTGCTTTCCGACGGCGTGAAGCCGTCGAACGAGGGCCGCGGGTACGTGCTCCGTCGCCTCATGCGCCGCACGGTCCGCGCCATGCGGCTGCTCGGTGTCGACGCCCCCGTCTTCCCCGAGCTGTTCGCGGCCTCCCGCGACGCGATGAAGTCCGCCTACCCGGTTCTCGAGACCGACTGGACTCGACTTTCCGGCCTGGCCGTCTCCGAGGAGGAGACGTTCCTGCGCACGCTCGCACAGGGCTCGACGATCCTCGACCTCGCACTCGCTGACACCAAGAAGGCCGGCAAGCAGACTCTCGCCGGTCCTGAGGCGTTCCTCCTGCACGACACCTACGGGTTCCCGATCGATCTCACGCTCGAGATCGCCGAGGAAGCGGGCCTCAACGTCGATCGCACGGCGTTCGACTCTCTGATGCTGGAGCAGCGCACACGCGCGAAAGCCGATGCGAAGAGTCGCAAGCGTCAGCTGGCCGACATGTCCGTCTATCGCGACTTCCGCGCCCTCGGCGAGACCGGATTCGCCGGCTACACCGATCTCGACATCGAGTCGCGGGTGCTCGGCATTCTGGTGGACGGCCAGCCCGTGGCATCCGCCGGCGAAGGCCAGGTCGCCGAGATCATCCTCGCCGAGACGACGCTGTACGCCGAGTCGGGCGGGCAGGTCGCCGACAAGGGCACGATAGTGGGCGCCGGATTCGAACTCGATGTGCTCGACGTGCAGAAGCCGGTCGCCGGCCTCATCAGCCACACGGTGCAGGTCGTCAGCGGCAGCGTCGCTCTGGACGATCGTGCGACGACCGTCGTGGATGCAGCAAACCGCCGCGCCGCCCGTCAGGCGCACTCCGCGACGCACCTCGTCCACGCCGCGCTGCGTGACACGCTCGGTCCGACCGCGACACAAGCGGGATCGCTCAACCGCGCAGGCTACATGCGTTTCGACTTCTCGTGGTCGCAGGCCCTCTCTGCCGACGCGCGCACTGAGATCGAGGAGATCACCAACCGTGCCGTGCAGGAGGCGCTCGAGGTGACGACACGCATCGTGTCGCTCGATGAGGCCAAGGAAGCCGGAGCCATGGCGCTGTTCGGTGAGAAGTACGGTGATGTCGTACGGATGGTGGACATCGGCGGACCGTGGTCGCGGGAGCTCTGTGCGGGGACGCATGTGAACACCAGCGCCGAGATCGGGCTGGTGAGCGTCGTCGGAGAGTCGTCCGTCGGTGCCTCCAACCGCCGAATCGAGGCGCTGGTCGGTCAGGACGCATTCCGAGAGCTCGCCGCGGAGCGCGCGATCGTCTCTCAGCTCACGAGCGCCCTCAAGACTCCTCGGGAGCAGCTTCCCGAGCGGATCGCCGAGATCGCAGCGAACCTCAAGACGGCGGAGAAGCGCATCGCCCAGTTCGAGGCGAAGCAGCGTGAAGGGCAGGTGCCCGCTATCGCTGAGGCGGCAGAACGCGTCGGCGCGTACCGCGTCGCGGCGATGTCGCTCGGCGATGTCGCCTCTGCCGATGACGTGCGCGGCCTTGCTCTCAGCGTGCGTGAGCGGCTCGGCTCTGATGCAGCGGTCGTCGCCCTCGGCGGTATTGCCGCCGGACGACCGATCGTCGTGGTCACCACCAACGATGCTGCGCGCTCGGCGGGCGCGAAAGCCGGTGCGCTCGCGAAGCGTGCCGCCGGTGTGCTCGGCGGCGGCGGAGGAGGTCGTGATGATGTCGCTCAGGGCGGTGGCACTGATGCGTCCGCACTCGGTGCGGCGCTCGAGGCCGTGACGCAGGAGCTGCGCGGCGCGTGAGTGGATTTCGCCGCGGTGTGCGGCTCGGCATCGATGTCGGCAAGGCGCGGGTGGGCGTGGCTCGCTGCGACCCCGACGGCATGCTTGCCGTTCCGGTCGAGACGGTGCCGCGGTCGGAGCACTCGCTTGCGCGCATCGCCGAGATCGCCGCGGAGTACGAACCGCTGGAATTCGTGGTCGGCCTTCCGGTCAACATGCGGGGTGAAGACACGCCTTCGACAGCGGATGCCCGTGAGTTCGCGGCGGCGGTCCAGCAGCTCACAGGGGTACCCGTGCGCATGATGGATGAGCGGCTCAGCACAGTCACGGCGCATGCCGCACTGCGTTCTTCTGGCAGAACTCAGCGAAACTCTCGTAGCATTGTCGATCAGGTCGCAGCAGTGGTGCTTCTGCAGCACGCGATCGACACGGAGAAGAGCACCGGCAACCCGGCCGGGTCCGTGGTCCCGACGGACGAGGAGCCCACTTGAGCATGCCCGAACGCGAGAGTCCAGAACGCGGGTCGAACTCGCTTTCCGACGACCTGTTCTCGAAGCTTCCCGCACCGGGGCACCAGGTTCCCGCCGTGGACTCGTCGCCGCCGGCACCCGGTTCGCGTCGCGCGCTGCGCGAAGCTGCCAGGTCTGAGGGTTCCCAGCCTCGGACGGCACAGCCTCGGGCGGCAGAGCGAGCGACAGCAGAGCCACCGAAAGCACAACCTCATACAGCACAGGCCGGTGATGCCGCGGATCCGGACGCAGACAGGTCGGACGCTGCGGCGACTACCGAGGGTGCGACCGCCGCAGAGCCGGCATCGGCATCCTCGAAGTCAGTGGCATCGCTGGACGATCTGTTCGCAGCCGAGCACGACGACTCCGACGGGAGGGCGCCCCGCAAGAAGAAGCGCCGCACCGGCTGCCTCGTCGCACTCATCATCGTTCTCGCCCTGATCGGCGGAGCTGTCGCCGGTGGGTTCTGGGTCATGAACACCTATGGCGACAAGATCAACGAGGTCATGGGTTGGGGAGAGCCGGCAGACTACGAACCCGGTATCGCCTCCGGTGAGGCGCTCGTCACGATCCGCGAGGGGGACACCGGCGCGCCTGTGTCCACGACGCTCTATGAGGCCGGAGTGACCAAGACCGAGGAAGTCTTCTACGACTACCTCGTCAACGAGAACATCGCGGTGACCTTCTACCCCGGCGTGTACAAGCTGCAGCAGAAGATGACCGCCGAGGACGCCCTTGCTGCGCTGCAGGACGACGCGAACAAGATGGAGAACTCCGTCGGCATTCCCGAGGGCGGCACCCTCGAGTCCTCGCTCCCGCTCATCACGGAGGGGATCGGCATTCCTCTGGAAGATCTTCAGGCTGCGGTCGCCGATCCTGCCGCGTACGGTGTGACGGCCCAGAGCCTCGAAGGCTGGCTGTTCCCCGCCGTCTACACGTTCGATCCGGAAGCCACGGCAACGCAGGTGATCCAGCGGATGGTCGACCGCACTCGGGAATCCCTGACCGCGGCGGGAGTGCCTGCCGGTGATGAGCAGCGGATCCTCACGATCGCGTCGATCATCCAGCGCGAGGGTCGCACAGACGACTTCGCGAAAGTGTCCCGTGTCATCCAGAACCGTCTGGACGACGGAATGATGCTGCAGATGGACTCGACTGCGCAGTACGGCTACGGCGAGCTCCACGCCGGTGTGGTGAGCACCTCCACCGAGGCTCAGAACGACGACAACCCGTGGAACACCTATGTCCACACCGGGCTGCCGGTCGGTCCGATCGCGAACCCGAACGACGCCGCCATCGATGCAGCGATGCATCCCGCGGACGGACCGTGGTTCTATTTCGTGACGATCAACCTCCAGACCGGTGAAACAGTGTTCTCCACAACCTACGACGAACATCAGGCCGCCATCGAGACATGGCAAGAGTGGTGCCGCGAGAACCCCGACCAGGGATGCTGATTCGATGAGCACCCGTCGTCTGGCGGTGTGGGGCGATCCGATCGCCCACAGCAAATCGCCCGCGCTTCACGCTGCCGCCATCGGTGTTCTCGGCCTGGATTGGGAGTACGGACGTCGTCAGGTGAACGCGGACGGCTTCACCGCTGCCGTCCACGATCTGGATCACTCGTGGCGAGGGCTGTCCCTCACAATGCCGCTCAAGGAGGCGGCGTTCCGCGCGGCGGCTCGGCACGATCGTCACGCCGAGCTGACTGGTGCCGTGAACACACTGCTTCTCGAGCCCGAGTCGGCCGGATTCAACACGGATGTCGGCGGCATCATCGATGCGTTCGCCGAACATGAGGTCCGCAGCGCCGTGCGCGCGCGCATTCTCGGCGCCGGCGCGACCGCGGCATCGGCGTTGGTGGCCGTCGTAGAGATGGGAGCGCAGCGCATCGACGTGCGGGCGCGCCGGCCGGAACGTGCGGCCCCACTGCGCGCGCTGGGGGAGCGACTCGGCGTCGAGGTCAGTGTCAGCGAATTCGCCACCAAGATCGACCAGGTCGATGTCACGGTCGCCACGCTGCCCGGTGGAGCGGTGCTCGATAACTCCGACGCTTTCGCTGCTGACGGAGGCAGCCTGCTGGATGTCGCGTATGCACCGTGGCCATCCGCACTGGCTGCCGCATGGCCGAGCGGCCAGGTCATCCCTGGCGTCGCGATGCTGTTGCACCAGGCTGTGCGGCAGGTGCGCGTGTTCGTCCACGGCAGTCCGTTGCACGAGCTCGAAGATGAATCGGGTGTCCTGGCCGCCATGCGCACCGCCCTGATGGTTTCGTCGCAGCCATGACGCGCTCTCCGCGACACGCGGAGAAAACAAGGTCGTCGCTCATGGGAGACTGGAGCAATGCTCCGCGTGCTCACGGCCGGCGAATCGCACGGCCCCGAACTCATTGCCGTCATGGAAGGGCTGCCGTCCGGCGTCCCGATCTCGTCTGAGGCGATCCAGAAGGATCTCGCTCGCCGCAAGCTCGGCTATGGACGCGGGTCCCGCATGAAGTTCGAGCAGGATGAACTCACGATCTCCGGTGGCGTCCGCCACGGCAAGTCCCTCGGCAGCCCTGTCGCGCTGCGCATCGGCAACACCGAGTGGCCGAAGTGGATCGAGGTCATGAATCCCGAGCCGGTCGAGATCACCGACAAGTCCCGTGGCCGTTCCGCACCCCTGACCCGTCCGCGTCCGGGGCACGCCGATCTCGTCGGTATGCAGAAGTACGACTTCGACGAGGCGCGCCCGATCCTCGAACGTGCGAGCGCGCGCGAGACCGCAGCACGTGTCGCTCTCGGCGCCGTCGCACGCTCGTTCCTCGGCGAACTCGGCATCCGCCTCGTCAGCCACACGCTCTCCATCGGCCCGGTGCGGGTGCCCGACGGCACTGCGCTGCCGACGCCCGACGACGTCGACACGCTCGACGCCGATCCGCTGAGGTGCTTCGACGCCGACACCTCGGCGGCGATGGTCGCGGAGGTGGACGACGCTCGCAAGGACGGCGACACCCTCGGCGGCATCGTCGAGGTGCTCGCGTACGGTCTTCCCCCTGGCCTCGGCTCGCACGTGCACTGGGACCGCCGTCTGGACGCGCGCCTCGCCCAGGCGCTCATGAGCATTCAGGCCATCAAGGGCGTCGAGGTTGGTGACGGCTTCGAGACCACACGGCGTCGGGGCTCTGCCGCCCACGATGAGCTCTTCTCTGCAGACGCGGGCATCACCCGCGGATCCGACCGTGCCGGCGGCACCGAGGGTGGCATGTCCACCGGCACCGTGCTGCGCGTGCGCGCCGGAATGAAGCCGATCGCGACCGTCCCGCACTCGCTGCGCACGATCGACGTCACCACTGGCGACGCGGCGACAGCACACCACCAGCGCTCCGACGTGTGCGCTGTTCCCGCAGCAGGCGTGGTCGCCGAGGCCATGGTCGCCGTCGAGCTCGCGAACGCCGTGCTGGAGAAGTTCGGCGGCGACAGCATCCGGGAGACGGCCCGCAACGTGCAGAGCTATCTCGAAGCGATCCCGGCCGAACTGCGCACCGCGCCCGCCTCGGAGGCGGCGCTGATCGCCCACGATGAGCACGCCTGAGCAACTGACGCTCGTCCTCGTCGGGCCCATGGGGGCGGGCAAGACCAGCGTCGGTCGACAGGTCGCCAAGCGCCTGGGTGTCGGGTTCATCGACACCGACAAGCGGATCGCCGCCGAACACGGCCCGATTCCGAGCGTCTTCGAGAAGTTCGGCGAATCGCACTTCCGCGCACTCGAGCAGGCGGCGGTGGCGACGGCACTCAGCGAAGGGGGAGTGATCTCCCTCGGCGGCGGTGCTGTGAGCTCCGCGGAGACGCGCGAACTGCTGCGGCAGTATCCGGTCGTCTTCCTCGCTGTGACAGCTGACGCAGTCGCCGACCGCATCCGCAGCGGCGGGCGTCCGCTACTGGCGGGGGACGCGGATCCGCTGCAACGCTGGAACCAGATCTACGAGCAGCGCCGCGGCTGGTACGAGGAAGTCGCGGACGCGATATTCGACACCTCTCGCCGGCCGATGCAGCGCATCGCCGAAGAGATCGCAGCATGGAGGAGAGAACAGGCATGAGCACGACCACGATCAGCGTGACAGGGCAGGCGTCCTACGACATCACGGTCGGACGCGGGATCCTCGACCGGGTGTCCGCTGCCCTCGACCCAGCGGTGCGGAAGATCCTCGTGGTGCATCCGCCTACCCTCGCCGCGCGAGCGGCAGAGTTGCGCGACCGTCTTCTCGCCGACACGGCGGAGGGTCCCCGCGAAGTGCTGCTGGCAGAGGTTCCCGACGCCGAGCAGGGCAAGCGGATCGAGGTCGCGGCGTTCTGCTGGCAGATCATGGGTCAGTCCGACTTCACGCGCACCGACGCCGTTGTCGGGTACGGCGGCGGCGCCGTGACCGATCTCGCAGGCTTCGTCGCCGCCACCTGGCTGCGCGGCGTTCAGGTCGTGCACGTACCGACTACCGTGCTGGGCCTCGTCGATGCGTCGGTCGGTGGCAAGACCGGTGTCAACACCGCCGAGGGCAAGAACCTCGTGGGTGCCTTCTGGGCACCGCGCGCCGTCATCGGCGACCTCGACGAGCTGAGCAGCCTCAGCCCGCACGAGGCCACCGCAGGATTCGCAGAGGTCGTGAAGGCCGGATTCATCTGGTCGCCCGAGATCCTCGACATCATCGAGGCCGATCCTGCCCGTGCCGTCGACACGACGACGGATGAGTTCCGGCGCACGATCGAACTCGCGATCGAAATGAAGGCACGCATCGTTTCCGAGGACTTCCGCGAGGCCGGTCAGCGCGAGATCCTCAACTACGGCCACACGCTCGGTCACGCCATCGAACACGCCGAACGGTATCGCTGGCGTCATGGTGCCGCGATCTCGGTCGGGATGCTGTTCGCCGCAGAGATCTCGCGGCTCGCCGGACGTCTCTCCGATGAAGCCGCCGACCGCCACCGCACGGTGCTGGAGTCTCTCGGCCTGCCGACGAGCTACCGCGCAGGGGCGTGGCCGCAGCTGCTCGCGACCATGCAGCGCGACAAGAAGAGCCGTGGCGGCATGCTGCGATTCATCGTGCTCGACGACATCGCCAAGCCAACCGTCCTGCGGGCTCCGGATGAGTCGCTGCTGTTCGCCGCGTATCAGGAGGTGGGCGCATGACGTTCACAGTGCGGCGCGTTCGGGCGGACGAATGGGACCGGGTGAGGGACCTGCGCCTTGATGCCGTCCGCGACCCGGCTGCGGCGATAGCGTTCCTGCACTCCTTCGAGGAGGAATCCGCGCACGACGACGAGTTCTGGCAGGAGCGCGCCACCGGCGCCGCATCCGGCGACGCCGTGTCGCAGTTCATCGCGGAAGCAGACGGCGAGTGGATCGGCACACTGTCCGTGCTGCGGCATCTCGCAGGCTCGATCGACCATCACGGGCGCCCCGTCACCTCTGCGCGTGGCGACGTGGTCGGCGTCTTCATCCGCCCAGAGCACCGCGGCCGGGGGATCATCGAGGCGCTGTTCGACGCCGCAGCTCAGTGGGCAGCCTCAATGGGGGATGCAGAACTCACGCTCGAGGTGCATGCCGACAACGCCCGCGCGCAGGCCGCATACCGACGCTCAGGTTTCTCGGACACCGGAGTGCGGTTCACCGCGTCGATCGGTCCTGAGATCGAGATGGCGCGTCCGATCACCGACGGCGATAGGGTGCAGGCGTGACTGCACACCGCCGCATCCTGCTCCTCAACGGCCCGAACCTCAATCTGCTCGGCACCCGTGAACCCGACCTGTACGGCTCCGCGACGTTGGCCGACGTCGAACGGATCACGACCGACACCGCAGCGTCGGTCGGCTTCGAGGTGCGCAGCATCCAGAGCAATCACGAAGGCGTGCTGATCGACGCGATCCATGCCGCACGCGAGGACTGCGTCGGCATCGTGATCAATCCGGGCGGGCTCACTCACACCTCCGTCGCACTGCGCGACGCGCTCACAGGAGTCGCTCTGCCGTTCGCCGAGGTTCACGTGACCGACGTGCATGCGCGAGAGGAGTTCCGGCACTTCTCCTACCTCCAGGACGTCGCCGCAGTCCGCGTGATCGGGGAAGGTGTGGACGGCTACGCGAACGCGGTTCGTCAGCTCACCGCGCTCATCCCGTAGAATCGACTGTCGGCCGCACTCATCGAACCCGAAACGGCTCGAACCCGAAACGGCGAAGACCGGCCCCTCACCAACGGAAACGGAACTCTCAGCGCATGGCATCCACCGCAGACATCAAGAACGGCGTCGTCCTCAGCATCGACGGACAGCTCTGGAACGTCATCGAGTTCCAGCATGTGAAGCCCGGCAAGGGCGGCGCATTCGTCCGCACCAAGCTGAAGAACGTCGTCTCGGGTAAGACCGTGGACCGCACATACAACGCCGGCGCGAAGATCGAGATCGAGAACGTCGACCGCCGCGACTTCACGTACCTGTACGCGGACGGCGACGGGTTCGTGTTCATGGACACGACGGACTACGACCAGATCACAGTGGGAGCCGCCACCGTCGGCGACGCCAAGAACTTCCTGCTGGAGAACCAGCAGGTCACGATCGCGCTCAACAACGGCAACCCGCTCTACATCGACCTCCCCGCATCCGTCATCCTCGAGGTGACCTACACCGAACCAGGTCTGCAGGGCGACCGGTCGTCGGCAGGCACGAAGCCGGCGACTGTGGAGACCGGGTACGAGATGCAGGTGCCGCTGTTCATCGAGGCCGGGACGAAGATCAAGGTCGACACCCGGACCGGCGACTACCTCGGTCGCGAGAAGTAAGGCGTGGGCGCTCGGACGAAGGCGCGCAAGCGCGCACTCGACATCCTCTTCTCCTCGGACGTCCGTGGAGAAGACCTCGCGGTCACTCTGGCCGCAGAAGCGAAGCGTGCCGTCAGCGAACCGGCCCGCGAGGCCTCCTGGCTGTATGCGCGCGAGATCGTCGACGGTATCGTCGATCACCGCGATGAGATCGACGAGCACATCGTCACGCACAGCCGTGACTGGAAGATCGAGCGTATGCCGACGGTCGACCGCGCTCTGCTGCGGATCGGCGTGTGGGAGATCCTGCACAACGACGAGGTTCCGACCGCGGTCGCGATAGACGAAGCCGTCGAGCTCGCCAAGGAGTTCTCCACGGACGATTCCGGTGCATTCGTGCACGGCGTGCTCGCCAGGGTGGCCCGCGCCAGCTGACGCACCCGTGGGGCGTGTGTGCGGGCATGTGCGCGCCGCCGTGTCGGTGCACGCTGAGAGGATGCCGGTATGCCAGCGCCGTACATCGATCCCGCTGTCATCCGCGGCCTCACGGACGAGGGAGGCTACAGCCGGGGCGTCTCGTATCAGCGCTCCGGCATGGTCACCAGAACGTCGTGGGATGACGCGGAGCGCATGCTCACGTCGGTGGTGGCCGGTTCGGTCGAGCATGCGTACCGCTGCACCATCCGGTTCGCCGCAGCCGGGATCACCGCGACGATCGCTTCGACGTCGTGCAGCTGTCCAGTTCCTCAGGTCTGCAAGCATGTCGTCGCGACCCTCCTGGTCAACAATGACGATGCCGCGCTGACAGAGGCGGTCGCGCCGCACCGCCCGGCGCCACCGGCATGGCGGATGCTCGTGCCGTCTGCGGTCGCGGATGCCCCGACTCCGATCGCGCTGGGCGTCGAACTGCGCCAGCGAGAGCGCAGTGCGTCGCATCATTGGTCGCCGCGCTCTGTTCGCCCCGTCACTCCGCGGGATCTCGCCAAGGGCACGGGAGAGCTGCTGCTCGGAATCCGCCCGCTCATGCGCAGTGCAGCGACCGGAGCATGGATCCAGGGAGATGTGTCCTGGGACTCGGTGCGCCGCTCGGCCGGGCTGTTCGGCCGTGAGCGGGTTCGGTGGTTCGCCGACCTGCTCAGCCTGTCGCGTGACTCACTGCTGTCCGGCACAGCGGGTGACTGGCTCTCGATGGATCTGATCGAGTCTTCGCTGCTGTGGAGGCATCTGCGTCAGGGCAGCGACCTCGGCATCGAGTTGAGATCGACCCAGAAGAGCACGACCGTCGTTCTCGGCGACGAAGCCGTGGTGTCGTCGGAGTTCACGAGAGTGGATGACGGATCGCTCAGCATCAGCGCCGAGGTCATCGTGGACGGGCGCCCGGTTCCCGCGGCATCCGTGCGAGCCGTCGGCCACTCAGGGATCTATGCGGCCGAGTCGATCGGCAGTCGTATCGCTCTGACCCTGGCCGAAGTCCAACTCAGCGACCCCGTACATGCTCTGCTCAAGTCACAGGGCGCGATCGTCGTCTCGACGTCTGACGAGGCGGCCTTCCTGCGTGAGGCGTATCCGGCACTGGCGCGACATGCGCCGATCCGCACCGTCGGGGCGGTGAAGCTGCCGGCCGTTCCACTGCCGCAGCCGACGCTCGTCGTGACGTTCCGCACCGGCGACGCTGTCGACTACGCGTTCGAGTGGACGTACCGCGGCTACGGACGATTCCCGCTCTCACCGACGGCGGATGCCGTGCGTGACGATGCCGCGGAACGGGAGCGCCAGAGCGAAATCGAGCAGCTCTGGCGACAGCTCTCCGACTCTGTCTTCGCGGGATCAGACACCCTTCACGATGTCGACGCAGCGGAATTCGTCGCCCACGTCGTGCCTGCATTCCAGGAGCACGGGGTGAGTGTCGTCGAGATCGGCACGCGCAAGGACTACCAGGAGCTCACCGGAATCCCGCAGATCACGGTGTCGACCGTCGAGAGCACCGACTCGGACTGGTTCGATCTCGGAGTCCTCGTGAAGATCGACGGGCGAACGATCCCGTTCACCCCGCTGTTCACCGCGATGACCAAAGGCAGACGCAAGCTGCTGCTCGTCGATGGCAGTTATCTGTCTCTGAGCCATCCAGCGCTCGACCGGCTCCGTGAGCTCATGGACGAGGCTTCGCAACTGCAGGAGTGGCAGACCGGCCCTCGCATCAGCCGCTACCAGACCGACCTCTGGGAGGAATTCGAAGACCTCGCGGACGAGGCGCTTCCCGCTGTGAGCTGGCGTGCCACGGCGGAGGGTCTTCGTCGGGCCACCGAGGTGCCGGTGACACCGCTGCCGGTCGGGCTCGAAGCCGAGTTGCGGGCCTATCAGAAGGCCGGATTCGATTGGCTGGCCTTTCTGTGGGCACATCGTCTGGGCGGCATCCTCGCCGATGACATGGGCCTGGGAAAGACCATCCAACTGCTTTCGCTCGTCCTGCACGCCAAAGAGGCGGGCGAGACGCGCCCGTTCCTCGTCATCGCACCGACTTCTGTGCTCGGCTCATGGCAGAGCGAGGCTGCGCGCTTCGCGCCGGGACTGCGTGTGCGCGTGATCGACAGCAGCAGTGTCAAGCGCGACGCGATGACGGATGCCGCGGAGAGCGCGGATCTCGTGATCACCTCGTACACGCTTGTCCGCCTCGACGAGAAAGAGTTCGCAGAGACCAGATGGGCCGGGCTCATCCTCGACGAGGCGCAGTTCGTGAAGAATCCCCAGACGAAGCAGCACCGCGCCGTCGCCGCGCTGAACGCCGACGTCGTCTACGCGGTGACCGGCACCCCGATGGAGAACAGCCTCACCGACCTCTGGGCGCTTCTGAAGCTCGCGGCTCCCGGCCTGTTCGCGTCCGCCAGGAAATTCGGTGAGGACTACGTGCAGCCCATCGAGAAGGGCAAGGTCCCCGAGAACGAGGAGGGCGGTGAGTACCGGCAGCGGCGTCTGGAGCGCCTGCGACGTCGCATCCGTCCGCTCATGCTCCGACGAACCAAGCAACTGGTGGCCGCGGACCTCCCGGAGAAGCAGGAGCAGCACCTGCACATAGAGCTCAGCGCCGCGCACCGGATGCTGTACGACACAGTGCTCCAGCGCGAGCGGCAGAAGGTGCTCGGACTCTTGGACGACCTCGACCGCAACCGCTTCATCGTGTTCCGGTCGCTCACGATGCTGCGGCTGCTGAGCCTCTCGCCGGGGCTGGTAGACCCTTCCGACGCGAAGATCGGATCACGCAAGCTGGATGCGCTGCTCGAACATGTGCAGGAGCTGCAGGCGGAGGGTCATCGGGCGCTCGTGTTCAGTCAGTTCACGTCGTTCCTGCAGGAGGCCGCGGCTCGGCTCGATCAGGCGGGGATCGCGTACGCGTATCTGGACGGCTCGACGACGCGGCGCCCGCAGATCATCGAAGGATTCAGGGCGGGGGAGCAGCCCGTGTTCCTGATCAGTCTGAAGGCGGGCGGATTCGGTCTCACTCTCACCGAGGCCGACTACGTCTTCCTGCTCGATCCGTGGTGGAATCCGGCGGCCGAGGCGCAGGCTGTGGACCGCACCCATCGCATAGGACAGCAGAACCCCGTGATGGTGTACCGGATGATCTCGTCCGGCACGATCGAGGAGAAGGTGCTGGCGCTCCAAGAGCGAAAAGCACGCCTGTTCACGGCAGTCATGGACGATGAGGAGATGTTCGCCCAGTCGCTCACCGCCGAGGACATCCGCGGACTGTTCGAGAGCTGATCGCGCGACGTCCCCGTGTTTCGTGCGCGTGACGCGGACCTCACGGACGCCGATCGTGCGTGTGACTCAGAAGTGACCGGGCGTTAACGCGCGCCGCCGTTCGCCGAAACACCGCGCTCGTACGGTCGATCTCGTACAGTCCGGGATTCTCGGATCCGCTCGTCGCAGGGAGTGCAGCAATGGTCGCATCCGCCGTCGCAACGTCACAGGACCAGCCCTCGCTCGTGCTGTCCCGCCGCCCGGGACGGTGGATCGAAGGGTTCGACCCCGAGAACAACGGATTCTGGCACGCCGAGGGTCGAGCGATCGCCCGGCGCAACCTCGGCTGGTCGATCTACGCGGAATTCCTCGGCTTCATCGTGTGGCAGCTGTGGAGCGTCGTCGTCGTGCTGCTGCCTGCGGCGGGCTTCGCATTCTCGAGCGCGGAGACGTTCTGGTTGTTGTCCGTACCGAGTCTCGTCGGTGCGACACTGCGCTTCCCGTACACCTTCATGGTCCCGCGCTTCGGTGGACGCAACTGGACGATCGTGTCCGCTCTTCTTCTCCTGATCCCCGCGACGCTGCTGGCAGTCGCCGTCGGTGACCCTGACACGCCGTTCTGGTTGATGCTGATCATCGCGGGCCTCGCCGGGTTCGGCGGGGGCAACTTCGCCAGTTCCATGGCGAACATCACGTACTTCTTTCCCCAGCGGGAGAAGGGTTGGGCACTGGGCCTCAACGCCGCGGGCGGCAACCTCGGTACTTCGGTGGCGCAGTTCTTCGTCCCGGTCGTGGTCTCCATCGGCGCGGGTGTGGGTCTCGGCCTGCCTGTCGCGGGGTGGATGTGGGTACCGCTCATCCTGTTCGCAGCATGGGGCGCATGGCGATACATGGACAATCTGTCCTCGGCCAAAGCGGATTTCGCGGGGTCGGCAGCGGCGTTGAAGGAACCGCACCTGTGGCTGCTTTCGCTGTTGTACATCGGCACCTTCGGATCGTTCATCGGATTCTCGAGCGTCTTCCCGAAGCTGATCGTCGATGAGTTTCCGGAGTTCTCAGGTCTGCATGTCGGCGCTGCCGTCGTGTCTCTGGCGTTCCTGGGCGCACTCGTGGGCTCTCTGTTCCGACCGCTGGGCGGGCGCCTTGCCGACCGCTTCGGTGGAGCGCGCGTGACGATCGGAGCCTTCGCAGTCATGGCGGCCGGGGCGTTCGGCATTCTCGGGGTGCTCGCACTTGAGCAGTTCTGGCTCTTCCTCGTCTGCTTCCTGGTGCTGTTCGCCGCCACCGGAGTCGGGAACGGCTCGACTTATCGGATGATCCCCATCGTCTTCTCTGCCAGGGCGGTCGCACGACGAGAAGGTGACGCTGCGATGGTGGCGCGACGCGCTGCAGCAGCACTCGGACTGATCGCGGGGCTCGGGGCGTACGGCGGCTTCGTCGTGCCCCAGGTGCTGAACGCGTCGCAGCTCGCCTCCGGCGGGTACCAGGCCGCGTTCGTCGGGTTCGGTATCGCCTATGTCGTGCTCCTGAGCATCACCGTCGTCGCCTACGGTGTGCCTCGTGCGTCCCTCGACGGACGGCGGATCTGAGCGTGTCGGACGGCGCGCGACGACTCAGAGTCGTCATCGTCGGCTTCGGCCCCGTCGGTGCACGGCTGTGCGAAGAGCTGCTTCCTGCCGTGCGCATCGGCCTCATCGAACTCACCGTCGTCGGCGCCGAGGATGATGCTCCGTACAACCGCGTACTCGTGGCCGAGATGGCAGTCGAGCGAGCGGATGCCGCGAGCATCACCCTGCATGATCCGCAGGTGAGCATCGACGCTGGAGTGCGTGTGCTTCTGGGAACCAAGGTCATCGGAATCGACAGGGCGAGCAGGGCCGTGGAGCTGTCGACCGGAGAGAGGGTACCGTTCGACCGGCTGGTGCTGGCAACGGGCGCGCGCGCGAACGTGCCCACTCTCGCCGGCATCGATCGACCGGCCTTCGACCTGTCGGCGCTGTCCCGATCGGGATCCGATGCCATCGCGGCCGACCCGGTACTGCCGGCGGGCATCACGGTGCTCCGAGACCTCGCCGACGCGGAGCGCGTACGTGCAGCCGTGGGCGAGCGGTCGCGGATCATCGTTCTCGGTGCCGGCGTGCTCGGTCTCGAACTCGCTCTGCTGGCGGCGGGAGCCGGAGCTGAAGTCAGCGTCGTGCATCACGGACCGACTCCTATGCCGCGCAGCCTCGACCGCGGGTCCGGCATCGTGCTCGCGCGTGCACTGCGCGCCGGCGGCGTGACGGTCTACGCCCACAGCAGGGCCGAGGCTGTCGCCTTCCGAACGGAGGATGGCACGGCGCGCACCTTCGACGCACTGCTCACGGCCGACGGCAACTACGTCCGGGGAGATCTGCTGGTGCTGTCGTGCGGCGTCGGCGCGCGAGCAGAGCTTGCCACGCTGGCGGGGTTGCGCACCGCTGCGGGCATCGTCGTGGATGCGCAGCTGCGTTCCTGGACCGACGAGAACATCTTCGCGATAGGCGACTGCGCTCACATCGTGGAACGCACGGCAGACACGGAGAGCATGTCGCGCCTGCCTGGGACGCCGTCCGGACTCATCGGTCCAGGATGGCGGCAGGCCGAGTGGCTCGGACGCCAGCTCGCTGCTGAGGCCTCCGGTATGACTCGTTCCGCAGCGGCGCCGACGGAGCGGGATCCGGTCGTCATGCTGAAGGCCGACGAGATCGATGTCACGGCAGTGGGCGACGTCGCTGTGGATGTCTGGGATTCGCCGCCGCCTGACGAGCCGGCACCGCACCGGCATGTCGCCGAATGGGCAGATCCCCAGCACGGCCGCTATCTCAAGCTGGTGACCAGAGACGGCATCCTCGAGGCCTTCGCCTGCGTCGGCATGCCGCGCACCGGCGCCGAACTCACGCTGCTGTACGACCGCCGCGGTGAACTGCCCGCCGATCGTTCACTGCTGCTGCGACTGGACGGGGCGGATGGCGGTGCGATCGCGAGTGACGATGCCTTCGCGCCCACGGCGACGGTCTGCTGGTGCAACGGAGTCACCGTTCAGCGCATCGAGGACTCAGTGGCCGCGGGCAGCGGCACAGTGGCATGCCTCGGACAAGACACCCGAGCCGGCACAGGATGCGGAGGATGCAAGCCGCGTCTCGCAGAGCTGATAGACAGGTTCGTGGCGGCCGGGGAAACCGCGCCCGCATGAGCGTCGGCACCCATACGCATTGTCCGTACTGCGCGCTGCAGTGCGCGATGACCCTCACTCGGAGAGCAGCTGATGCCGCGCTCGACGATCCGTCGCTGACGGTCGCAGGCCGCCCCTTCCCCACCAACCGCGGAGGCCTGTGCAAGAAGGGGTGGACCTCGTCTACCCTGCTGGACTCAGGTGACCGTCTCCGCTCGCCGCTCGTCCGGGACACACACGGCGCGCTGGTGCCCGTGGAGTGGTCTACGGCGCTCGATGTTCTCGCGCAGCGCATCCGAGTGATTCAGGCGGCGTCGGGGCCGGACAGCATCGGCGTGTTCGGGGGAGGAGGACTCACCAACGAGAAGGCCTATCAGTTGGGCAAGTTCGCGCGCGTCGCGCTGGGAACCTCGCGCATCGACTACAACGGACGTTTCTGCATGTCGTCCGCCGCAGCGGCGGCGAACCGCGCGTTCGGGATAGATCGTGGACTGCCGTTCCCACTCACTGATCTGGACGCGGCGAAGACCGTCCTGATGCTGGGGTCGAATGTCGCAGAGACCATGCCCCCGTTCCTCTCGCACCTCGCCGGAGTCCGCGAGGCCGGCGGCCTCATCGTCGTCGACCCACGCCGCAGCGCGACGGCGCGGCTGACCGAAGAAGGGCAGGGGGTGCACCTCGCGCCCGCACCGGGCACAGACCTGGAACTGCTGCTCGGTCTCACGCACATCGTGATCGCGGAGCGACTGTTCGATGCCGTAGGGGTCGAGGAGCGCACCAGGGGATTCGACGAGCTTCGACACAGCGTGGCCGCATGGTGGCCGGCCCGAGTTCAGCGGGTGACAGGAGTGCCCGTCCGAGCGTTGCGAGACGTGGCGCGGCGTCTGTCGTCAGGGGCGGAGACCTTCATCCTGACCGGCCGCGGAATCGAACAGCACACCAACGGCACTGACACGGCGACCGCAGCGATAAACCTCGCGCTGATCCTCGGCCTGCCGACGAGGCGGGGCAGCGGCTACGGCACGCTCACCGGGCAGGGCAACGGTCAGGGTGGTCGCGAGCACGGTCAGAAATGCGACCAGTTGCCCGGCTACCGCAAGATCACCGATCCTGCCGCACGCGCGCACGTCGCACAGGTGTGGGGCGTTCGGGCCGACGATCTGCCAGGGCCTGGCCTGCCGGCCGTGCAGCTGATCGCCTCCATCGACGAGCCGGACGGAATCCGGGCATTGCTGGTGCACGGATCCAATCCCGTCGTCTCTGCGCCGGATGCAGGTGCGGTGCGAAAGCGCCTCGGCCGGCTGCGACTGCTCGTCGTCTGCGACTTCTTCCTCTCCGAGACTGCGGCCGTCGCGGACATCGTGCTGCCGGTGACGCAGTGGGCTGAGGAGGAGGGCACGATGACGAACCTCGAGGGTCGGGTGATCCGACGCAGGCGCGCGACGACTCCTCCCGAGGGCGTCCGCAGTGAGTTGTGGATCCTGTCCGAACTCGCTCGTCGACTGGACGCACCCGGTCACTTCGACGTCGACCCCGCACTGGTGTTCGATGAACTGGCGCGCGCATCGGCGGGCGGTGTCGCCGACTACTCCGGACTCAGCCATGCCCTGCTGGATGACGGTCGTGAGGCGTACTGGCCGTATCCCAGCGGAAGCGCCGGCACGCCCCGTCCGCTTCTGGACGGGTACCGGCACACTGACGGTCGAGCCCGTATCGTGCCGGTCTCCGCGGTCGCCGGCCCGGAGAACGCGCCGACCGGAGGGGAACTCACGCTCATCACCGGGCGTCTGTTGGAGCACTACCAATCCGGCGCTCAGACGCGGAGGGTGCCGGAGCTGTTGGCCGCGCGCAGCGCGCTCGAGCTGACGATGCATCCGTCCGCCGCCGCCGATCGTGGGCTCCGCGACGGAGACTCTGCCGCGGTTGAGAACAGCCGCGGCAGAGTCATGGCGACAGTCGCGACGACGACGGCCATCCGTCCTGACACGGTGTTCCTTCCTTTTCACTTCGCCGACACGCACAGCGCGAATCTGCTGACGACCGACGCGACCGATCCGGTGTCCGCCATGCCGGAGTTCAAGAGGGTGGTCGTGCGCGTGCGCGCGTCGATCGCCCTCTGACACATCGATCCGAGAATGTGTCGTAGCCGCCGGGCCTGAGCCAGCGTTCAGAGGGCCCCGGGTACAATCGTGAGGTCATCTCAGAAGGAGCGCAATGCGGATCACGGGTCTCGGCCACGCCGGTATGTTCATCGAAACGGTCGGCGGAAACATCATCTGCGACCCGGTGCTCGGCCCGTCGTTCTACGGCTCCTGGTTCCCGTTCCCCGACAACCGCGGCCTCGACTGGGAGAAGTTCGGGCGCGAGGCCGACTTCCTCTACATATCGCACCGCCACCGCGATCACTTCGATCCGGCGCTGCTGGAGCGCTACATCCGCAAGGACATCGAGGTGCTGCTGCCGGACTATCCCATCGACGATCTCGAGAAGGACATCCGTGCGCTCGGCTACGACAACATCACGTACGCCCCGGCCGGAGAGGTCATCGAACGCGGCGAGTTGAAGATCATGATCACGCCGCTGCGAGCCCCGAGCGACGGCCCGATCGGCGACTCATCGCTCAGCGTCGACGACGGTACGGCATCCGTGCTGAATCAGAACGACTCGCATCCGCTGGATCTCGAGAAGCTTCTGAGCTTCGGCAAGCCAGACGCATACTTCACGCAGACCTCCGGCGCGATCTGGTGGCCGATGGTCTACGACCTGCCTCAGGACGCCAAGCAGAACTTCGCGCGTCTCAAGCGCGACGCGCAGAACAAGCGTGCGATGTTCTACATCGAGAAGGTCGATGCTCCGCACGTTTTCCCGATGGCGGGACCGCCGATGTTCCTGCGAGACGAGCTGTTCCGGTACAACGGTTTCGGTCAGGACGACGACTCGATCTTCACGGATCAGAAGCAGTTCCTCACGCACCTCAGAGAACAGGCTCCGCAGTACGACGGCCAGCTGTTCGTGCCTGGCACCGTCGTGGAGCTGGATCATGCCGACATGGCGATCACGCAGACACTGTACACGGATGCCGAGATCGCCCACATCTTCGACGAGAAGTGGGAGTATCTCGAGTCGCAGCGAGCGAGCCGCCAGCAGGAGATCCGCGATGAGGAGGCCTCGCGCGCAGAGATCATCCCGCCGGAGGAGATGCTCGCCACGCTCAAGGCATGGTGGGAGCCGCTGCTGAAGAAGTCGCGCACCATCCGCCTCGGCGTCGGAGGATGCGTGCGCTTCCGGATCGGCGACCTCGACATGGTGGTCGACTTCCCGCGGGCCAAGGTCCGTGAGTATGCGGGGGAGGAGTGCATCTACTGGTACACGATCCCCGCGGATCTGGTCTCCACGAACATCCGCGACCGTGAGATCGACTGGTCGAACTCGATCTTCCTGTCGATGCAGTTCCATGTGGGCCGGAGCGGGAAGTTCAACGAGTTCCTCACGACATTCCTCAAGTGCCTCTCGGTCGACCGCATCGAGTACGTCGAGAACTGGTACTCCGAGCAGACCGATCAGACCGAGGACGCCGAGGTCGGCGACTGGATCGTGCAGCGCCGCTGCCCGCATCTGCGCGCCGATCTCACCAAGACGGGCAAGGTCGACGAGGACGGCGTTCTGACCTGCAGCATGCACGACTGGAAGTGGGATCTCAAGACGGGCAAGTGCCTGACCACGACCGGCCACCCGATCCGGGCCGCGAAGGTCGACGAGGTCACCGACGATGCGCTGCGTCTGGGCGTGTGACGCCGCAGGCTAGACTGATTCCTGAAAGCAACCTTTAACACCGTCCAGAGAGGCGGAGAAGGGAGCGGTGAATGAGCGCACGTACTGTGCTGCATGAAGCCGATATCTCGCGGGCTCTCACCCGTATCGCGCACGAGATCCTCGAATCCAACCGGGGTGCAGAGAACCTCGTCCTGCTGGGCATTCCGACCCGCGGAGTCACTCTCGCCCATCGCCTCGGCGCGCTGATCAGCAGCATCGCCCAGACGTCGGTCGCAACCGGATCCCTCGACGTGACGCTGTTCCGCGATGACCTCGCGAAGCAGCCGACCAGGTCGCCGCAGCCGACGGAGATCCCCGCCGGCGGGATCGACGGAAAGACGGTCGTCCTCGTCGACGATGTGCTGTTCTCCGGGCGCAGCATCCGCGCTGCCCTCGACGCGATCCAGTCGATCGGACGTCCATCGACGGTGCGACTGGCGATCCTCGTCGACCGCGGACACCGCGAACTGCCCATCCGCCCCGATTTCGTCGGAAAGAACATCCCGTCCTCCCGCCAGGAGCGCGTCAACGTGCGCCTGTTCGAGAACGACGGCGCCGAGGCGGTGACGATCGGAGAATGAGACACCTCCTCGACACACGGACCCTCGATCGAGGGGACGCCCTTCGCGTCCTCGACGTCGCCGAGGACATGTCCGACACGCAGTCGCGCGAGAACAGGAAGCTGCCCACGCTGCGGGGCAAGACCGTGGTCAACCTGTTCTTCGAAGATTCCACCCGCACGCGCATCTCGTTCGAAGCGGCGGCCAAGCGCCTCTCCGCCGACGTTATCAACTTCGCCGCCAAGGGCTCCAGCGTGTCGAAGGGCGAGAGCCTGAAGGACACCGCGCAGACCCTGCAGGCGATGGGCGCCGATGCCGTCGTCATCCGTCACCATGCGTCCGGCGCTCCACGCACGCTCGCGACCAGCGGTTGGATCACAGCGGGCGTGGTGAACGCCGGCGACGGCACTCACGAGCACCCAACCCAGGCTCTGCTCGACGCCTTCACCATCCGCAAGCGGCGGTTCGGCGCTGACAGCAGAGGCCGCGACCTCACCGGCGTGCGCGTCGTGATCGTGGGCGATGTGCTCCACTCGCGGGTGGCACGCTCGAACGTCTGGCTGCTCACGACGCTCGGCGCAGAGGTCACTCTGGTCGCCCCGCCGACCCTGGTTCCACAGAACGTCTCGCAATGGCCGGTTCGGGTGCTCTACGATCTCGACGAGGCACTGGCCGACGGGCCGGATGCCGTGATGATGCTGCGCATCCAGCTCGAAAGGATGAACGCCGCATATTTCCCGAGTGAGCGGGAGTATTCCCGACGGTGGGGGTTGGATGCCGTGCGTGCGGCGACGCTTCCGGGCGATAGCATTGTCATGCACCCCGGGCCCATGAATCGCGGCCTGGAGATCTCCGCTGAAGCCGCGGACTCGCCCCGCTCGACGGTGCTGGAACAGGTCACCAATGGCGTGTCCGTGCGTATGGCTGTGCTGTACCTGCTGCTGGCAGGAGAACGAGACGACGAACGAGGAGAAGGCAGTTGATGGACACCCTCGTGATCACCGGGGCAGAGCTTCTCGGCGCATCCGGTGCCGACATCGTGGTGGAGAACGGCGTCATCGCCGAGATCGGCACAGGGCTCAGCCGCGCCGGCGCCCGTGTCATCGACGCGAACGGGCTTGTCGCACTCCCGGGGCTCGTCGATCTGCACACGCATCTGCGCGAGCCCGGCTATGAGGCGTCAGAGACCATCCTCACCGGCACAAAGGCTGCTGCAGCCGGTGGCTTCACCGCCGTCTTCGCCATGCCGAACACGTCTCCGGTCGCCGACTCGGCCGGCGTCGTAGAGCAGGAGCTCGCACTGGGCGAGGCCGCCGGCTACGCCACTGTGCAGCCGATCGGCGCCGTCACCGTCGGGCAGAAGGGCGAACGGCTGGCCGAGCTCGGTGCCATGGCGGCCTCGCGCGCCAAGGTTCGGGTGTTCAGCGACGACGGCTTCTGCGTCTTCGACCCGCTGATCATGCGGCGTGCGCTCGAGTACGTGAAGTCGTTCGGCGGCGTTATCGCGCAGCATGCGCAGGACCCGCGCCTCACCGAAGGCGCCCAGATGAACGAGGGTGCCGTGTCGGCCGAACTCGGACTCGCCGGATGGCCCGCGGTCGCGGAAGAGTCGATCATCGCTCGCGATGTGCTCCTCGCCGAGCACGTCGGATCGCGCCTTCATGTCTGCCACCTGTCCACCGCAGGGTCCGTCGACATCATCCGCTGGGCCAAGAAGCGCGGCATCAACGTCACCGCAGAGGTCACGCCGCATCATCTGCTGCTCACTGACGACCTGGTGCGCGGATACGACGCGCGGTACAAGGTGAATCCGCCGCTTCGTCGTGAGGAGGACGTGCTCGCCGTGCGCGAGGGCCTCGCCGACGGCACGATCGACATCGTCGCAACTGACCACGCGCCGCACCCGAGCGAGAACAAGGCCTGCGAGTGGCAGGCTGCGGCCAACGGCATGGTAGGCCTCGAGAGCGCGCTGCGCGTCGTTCACCAGTCGATGGTGCAGACCGGCCTGATCGGATGGGCGGATGTCGCCCGGGTCATGAGCGCGACCCCCGCACGCATCGGGTTGCTCGACGGCCATGGCACACCGCTGGAGGCGGGTCAGCCTGCACAGATCACGCTCTACGATGCTTCTCGCGAAGGCACCTTCACGGCAGCCGACCTGCACGGTCGCAGCCGGAACTCGCCCTACCTCGGGCGCGATCTGCCCGGCCGAGTCGAGTGGACGATCCACCATGGCCTCGTCACGGTCGAATCCGGCAGTGTCGTCGAGGAGCTCGCAGTATGAGCATGCGAGACCTCGCGGTCGCCATCACCATCGTGGTGGCGGTGCTGATCCTGCTCTCGATGTACCTCGCGTGGCGACGACGGTTGCGCCGCGACGGGGTGCACAGCGCGCCGATGGGCGTCCCTGAGCATGCGGAGGTCCTCGCGAGGCACGAGGTGCTGTACGTCTCGACGACGCGGCACGACCAACCGCTCGAGCGCATGGCGATCGCACCTCTCGCATACCGTGCCCGCGGTGAGATCGCTGTGACCGACCGCGGCGCCGCGCTCTGCCTGGACGGTGCGCCCACGGTGTTCCTCGCCTCCGCGAAGCTCGTGCAGGTCGACCGCGCCACAGTCACGATCGATCGCGTCGTGGAACCGAACGGGCTTGTCCGACTCGCATGGAACGTCTCCGACGACACCATCGTCGACTCGTACCTGCGCGTCACAGCCGGCGATCCCCAGAACCTCATCTCAGAACTCCAGCGGCTCATCCCCGCGAAAGACACAGGAGCCGAATCATGACACTCCCAGACCCCGCCGTCCTCGTCCTGGAAGACGGCACCCGACACACCGGCCGCGCGTACGGTGCACGAGGGACCACGCTCGGTGAGGTCGTCTTCTCGACCGGCATGAGCGGATACCAGGAGACGCTGACCGATCCGTCCTATGCCGGCCAGATCGTGCTGCAGACAGCTCCCCACATCGGGAACACCGGAATGAACGACGAAGACACCGAGTCGAGGCGAATCTGGGTCGCCGGCTACATCGTGCGCGATCCGTCGCGCGTGGTCTCGAACTGGCGTGCGAACGCCTCGCTCGACGAGGTCCTCGTGCGCGACGGCATCGTCGGCATCAGCGGTATCGACACACGCTCGATCACCAGGCACATCCGCTCTGCGGGTTCCATGCGAGGCGGTATCTTCTCCGGCCCGGATGCTGCGCTGGATGCCGACGAGCAGCTGCGCCGCGTGCGGCAGACCCCCGAGATGAGCGGTCAGAATCTGTCTGCTCAGGTGTCGGTCGATGTCGCGACGGTGACCACCGCACTGGGGGAGCGCATCGGCAATCTCGCAGTGCTCGACCTCGGCGTCAAGCAGGCCACGATCGACAACCTCGCAGCCCGTGGCTTCGAGGTGCACGTACTGCCGCAGTCCGCGAGCATCGACGACATCCGCGCCGTCGATCCGGTCGCGGTGTTCTACTCCAACGGCCCTGGCGACCCGGCGGCGTCCGGCGACCATGTCGCCCTCCTTCGCAGCGTGCTCGACGAAGGGCTGCCGTTCTTCGGCATCTGCTTCGGCAACCAGCTGCTCGGTCGCGCCCTCGGTCTCGGCACGTACAAGCTGCCCTTCGGCCACCGCGGCATCAACCAGCCAGTGCTCGACAAGTCGACCGGCAAGGTCGAGATCACCGCGCACAACCACGGGTTCGCTGTGGAGGCACCGCTGGAGGGCAGCTTCGACAGCCCGAACGGCTACGGCAAGGTCGAGGTCAGCCACATCGGCCTCAACGACAACGTCGTCGAGGGCCTTCGCGCTCTCGACATCCCCGCCTTCTCGGTGCAGTACCACCCCGAGGCTGCGGCCGGCCCACACGACGCCAACTACCTCTTCGATCGGTTCCGCGACCTGGTCGTCGCGAATGTGAAGGACGCCAAGTAATGCCAAAGCGCGACGACATCAATTCCGTCCTCGTCATCGGATCCGGCCCGATCGTGATCGGTCAGGCCTGCGAGTTCGACTACTCCGGAACCCAGGCGTGCCGCGTGCTGCGCGAAGAGGGCGTCCGCGTCATCCTCGTCAACTCGAATCCGGCCACCATCATGACGGACCCCGACTTCGCCGATGCGACGTACATCGAGCCGATCACCTGGCAGGTCATCGAGACCATCATCGCCAAGGAGAAGCCCGACGCGATCCTTCCGACGCTCGGCGGCCAGACCGCGCTGAACGCCGCGATCGAGCTGCACAACCACGGCATCCTGGAGAAGTACGACGTCGAGCTGATCGGCGCCAGCTTCGAGGCGATCAACAAGGGTGAGGACCGTCAGATCTTCAAGCAGCTGGTGCTCGACTCCGGCGCCGATGTCGCGGCCAGCCGCATCGCCCACACCATGGACGAGGTGCTCGCCGCCGCAGATGAGCTGGGCTACCCGCTCGTCGTGCGCCCCAGCTTCACCATGGGCGGTCTCGGATCGGGATTCGCGTACGACGAGAACGATCTGCGCCGCATGGCCGGTGCCGGCCTGCACGACTCGCCGACGAATGAAGTGCTCCTCGAGGAGTCGATCCTCGGCTGGAAGGAGTACGAGCTCGAACTCATGCGGGACACGGCCGACAACACGGTCGTCGTCTGCTCCATCGAGAACGTCGACCCGGTGGGAGTGCACACGGGCGACTCGATCACAGTCGCCCCTGCACTGACGCTGACCGACCGCGAGTACCAGAAGCTCCGCGACATCGGCATCGACATCATCCGCGCCGTCGGCGTCGACACGGGCGGCTGCAACATCCAGTTCGCCATCGATCCCAGCAATGGTCGCGTCATCGTCATCGAGATGAACCCGCGCGTCTCGCGCTCGAGCGCGCTGGCGTCCAAGGCCACCGGCTTCCCGATCGCGAAGCTCGCTGCGAAGCTGGCGCTCGGCTACCGTCTCGACGAGATCCCCAACGACATCACGGGTGTGACGCCGGCGAGCTTCGAGCCGACGCTCGACTACGTGGTCGTCAAGGTCCCACGATTCGCGTTCGAGAAGTTCCCTGCCGCCGACCCGACGCTGACCACCACCATGAAGTCGGTGGGTGAGGCCATGGCGATCGGTCGCAACTACGCCACGGCGCTGCAGAAGGCGCTCCGCTCGCTCGAGAAGCGCGGCTCGAGCTTCCACTGGGGCGAGGAGACGCGCACCGTGGACGAACTGCTCGAGGTATCGAAGACGCCGACCGACGGCCGCATCGTCGTGCTGCAGCAGGCGCTGCGCAAGGGAGCCACGATCGAGCAGGCATTCGACGCCACCGCCATCGACCCGTGGTTCCTCGACCAGATCGTGCTGATCAACGAGGTCGCTGAGACCGTTCGCAGCGCAGACGAGCTGGATGCCGGCACGCTCCGCTACGCCAAGGAGCACGGCTTCTCCGATGCGCAGCTCGCCGAGATCCGCGGCATCAGCGAGGCGGAGGTGCGCGGCGTCCGCCACGGCCTCGGGATCCGCCCGGTCTACAAGACGGTCGACACGTGCGCGGGGGAGTTCCCCGCTCTCACGCCGTATCACTACTCGAGCTACGACTTCGAGACCGAGGTCGCGCCATCCGACCGCACCAAGGTCGTCATCATCGGCTCCGGCCCGAACCGCATCGGCCAGGGCGTCGAGTTCGACTACTCATGCGTGCACGCGTCGTTCGCACTGTCGGATGCCGGCTACGAGACGGTGATGGTCAACTGCAACCCTGAGACGGTCTCGACCGACTACGACACCTCCGACCGGCTGTACTTCGAGCCGCTCACACTGGAGGACGTGCTCGAAGTGCTCGATGCGGAAGCCGCCAGCGGTACGATCCTGGGCGTGGTCTGCCAGCTCGGCGGGCAGACCCCGCTCGGGCTGGCCAAGGGCATCGAAGCGGCAGGTTACACGGTGCTCGGCACGAGTCCTGAGGCGATCGACATCGCTGAGGAGCGCGAGCTGTTCTCGCAGTTGCTCGACTCCGCCGGGCTCATCGCCCCGCGTCACGGCACCGCCACCGATGTGGACGGGGCCGTCGTGATCGCGGAGGACATCGGATACCCGGTGCTGGTTCGCCCGAGCTTCGTGCTCGGCGGGCGCGGCATGGAGATCGTGTACGACACCGCGAGTCTTCGCGACTACTTCGTGCGCACCGCAGGAGAGGTCATCGTCGGACCCGGGACACCGCTTCTCGTCGACCGGTTCCTCGATGACGCGATCGAGCTCGACGTCGACGCCCTCTACGACGGCGAAGAGCTGTACATCGGCGGAGTCATGGAGCACCTGGAAGAGGCCGGCATCCACTCCGGTGACTCCAGCTGCACGCTGCCGCCCATCTCGCTGGGACGCAGCGACATCGACCGTGTGCGCGTCGCGACCCTCGCGATCGCCGAAGGCGTCGGAGTACGCGGCCTGCTGAACGTACAGTTCGCGATCAGCGCCGGCGTGCTGTACGTGATCGAGGCGAACCCGCGCGCCAGCCGAACGGTTCCGTTCGTGTCGAAGGCGCTCGGCATCCCGCTGGCCAAAGCCGCGAGCCGCATCATGGTCGGCGCCACGATCGACGAGCTGAAGACCGAGGGCCTGCTGCCCGTCTCTGACGGCTCGCGTGTGCCACTCGGCGCACCGGTGGCGGTCAAGGAGGCCGTGCTCCCGTTCAAGCGGTTCCGCACCAGGGACGGCAAGATCGTCGACTCCGTGCTCGGCCCGGAGATGCGCTCGACCGGTGAGGTCATGGGCATCGACAAGGACTTCCCGACGGCGTTCGCGAAGAGCCAGGCCGCGGCGTACGGCGGCATGCCGACCTCTGGCACCGTCTTCATCTCGGTCGCCGATGCCGACAAGCGCGCCGTGATCCTCCCCGCGCACCGGCTGCAGCAGCTGGGCTTCCACCTCGTGGCGACAGAGGGAACCGCTGAGATCCTTTCCCGCAACGGGATCGCCGTGACCGTGGTGTCGAAGTACAGCGAGACGCAGGACAGCGGCGAGCAGAACATCGTCGACCTGATCAACGACGGACAGATCGACATCATCGTGAACACGCCCTCCGGCGGGGCAGCGCGCGCGGACGGCTACGAGATCCGTGCCGCGGCCGTTGCCGCTGACAAGGCGCTGTTCACCACGATGGCTGTTCTCGGCGCAGCGGTGAGCGGTATGGACGCCGCCGACGAGGGCTTCGATGTCAGGAGCCTCCAGGAGTACGCGATCGACCGAAAGGCAGCTCTGTGACCGGACGGTTCGGGCAACGTGTCAGGGCTGCGCTCAGCGCCCATGGGCCGCTCTGCGTGGGCATCGACCCGCACCAGGCGCTCCTGAGCTCGTGGGGGTTGAGCGACTCGGCAGACGGCGTGCGCGAGTTCGGACTCCGGACGGTGGATGCCGCAGCAGGACGGGTGGGAGTCGTCAAGCCGCAGGTGTCGTTCTTCGAGCGTTTCGGCTCCGCGGGCTTCGCCGCCCTCGAGGAGGTGCTGGCCGCGGCTCGGGCCGCCGATCTTCTCGTGATCGCCGACGCGAAACGCGGTGACATCGGCACGACGATGGATGCGTACGCGGCGGCATGGCTGACGCCCGGCTCACCGCTCGAGGCGGATGCGCTCACCGTGAATCCGTTCCTCGGCGTGGGATCGCTGGAGACCACGTTCACTCTTGCTGAAGACAGCGGCAAGGGCGTCTTCGTGCTCGCTGCGACCAGCAATCCCGAAGCGGTGACCGTGCAACGGGCACTCTCATCCGATGCCCGCAGCGTATCCGCAGCCATCGTCGACGAGGTCAGTGCGCGCAACGCGCGCTCGACTCCAGCGGATGAGTGGGCGAGCCTCGGTTTCGTGATCGGAGCGACGGTGACGTGGTCGGACGCCGGTCTCGGCGAGTTCGCTCCGGCCGCTCCCATCCTCGGTCCCGGGTTCGGTGCGCAGGGCGCCGGCCCGACCGACCTGCGAGCACGATTCGGCGCGCACGCGTCGATGGTCGTCGCATCGGAGAGCCGCAGCATCCTCTCGGCCGGTCCGGACGCACTGACCGCGGCCATCGACGCCCGCGCCGCGGAGTATCGGGAGGCGTTGAATGTCTGATCGCAGGGTTCCCGAGGTCGATCGTGCAGCAGCGGCACGGCGTGCCGTGGAGCGGCGACGCGCCAGGGCGTCCCTCAAGCGCGACCTGACGACGCGCGTCGTCGCTCCTCAGCTCGTGGCGGCACAGGCGTTCGAAGACGCCGACTCGGTCGCCGGCTCCATGCGCATCACGGACTTCCTTCTCGCGCTTCCGGCGATCGGCGTGGGCAAGCGCGACCGCATCCTCGTCGACCTCGACATCTCACCGGTGAAGCGTCTCGGCGGACTCGGTGTGCGCCAGCGGGCCAGCCTTCGACGCTGGCTCGACGAGCGGTTCCCGGTGCAGGGCCCGCGCTCAGGGCGCAGCCGGCTGCTGGTGCTCGCCGGGCCGACGGCGGTCGGCAAGGGAACCGTCGCCGCTCACATCCGTGAGAACAACCCCGAGATCCACCTCTCGGTCTCTGCGACGACGCGCCCGCCGCGCCCGGGTGAGATCGACGGCGTGCACTACTTCTTCGTCGATGACGCCGAGTTCGATCGACTCATCGCGCAAGACGCACTGCTGGAGCACGCCGTCGTGCACAACCGCTCCCGCTACGGCACGCCGCGCGCACCGATCGATGCTGCTCTCGCGGAGGGCAAGACGGTTCTTCTCGAGATCGATCTGCAGGGCGCCCGCCAGGTGCGAGCCGCTGAACCCTCTGCGACATTGATCTTCCTGCTGCCTCCCTCGTGGGATGAACTGGTCCACCGACTCGTCGGGCGCGGCACGGAAGACGAGGAGGAACGCAGTCGTCGATTGCGCACCGCGAAGGTCGAATTGGCCGCGCAGAGCGAGTTCGATTACCGCATTGTGAACGAGGACGTCGCCACTGCTGCTCGCGAGGTCGTAGAATTGTCTGAGGCGACTGCGCGCTGAGTCATTCCCCCGAGCATTTCGAAGGGTCGCGCGCCCGCCGATTCGACTTCGCGACGAACCCGTCGCCTGATCTGGAGGTCCCACCATGGCCGGACACCACACCAAGGGCATCATCGACCCGCCGATCGACAACCTGCTCGACCGCGTCGAGTCGAAGTACGAACTGGTCATCTACGCGTCCAAGCGGGCGCGCCAGATCAACGATTACTACGCCGATCTCCACGAGGGCAACCTGTTCGACAACGTCGGACCGCTGGTCGACTCGTCCGTCGAGGACAAGCCGCTCACGATCGCGCTCCACGAGATCAACGAGGACAAGCTGCGCCTTCGCCACGCTGAGTGAAGGCAGCTTCCTCGATGAGCGCACTGCGCCTTTTCACCTCTGAGTCCGTCACCGAGGGGCACCCCGACAAGATCTGCGACCAGATCTCAGACAGCATCCTCGACGGTCTGCTCGCCGAGGACACCGGTTCGCGGGTCGCTGTCGAGACGCTCGTGACGACCGGCCTCGTGCACGTCGCCGGTGAGATCCGCACCGAGGCGTACGTCGACATCCCCACGATCGTCCGTCAGGTGGTCAACGGGATCGGCTACACGTCGAGTGAGACGGGTTTCGACGGCGACTCGTGCGGCGTCAGCGTCTCGGTCGGGGAGCAGTCCAGCGACATCGCGCACGGCGTCGATCAGGCGCAGGAGCATCGTGACGGGAGCTCCGTCGACGCGCTCGACAGCCTCGGCGCTGGCGACCAGGGCATCATGTTCGGCTTCGCGACGATCGAGACGCCCGAACTCATGCCGATGGCAGGCCACACGGCGCATCGTATCGCGGAGCGACTCACAGAGGTGCGTCGCTCCGGCGAGCTCTCGTTCCTCCGTCCTGACGGCAAGACGCAGGTCACGCTCGGCTACGAGGGCTTCACCCCCAAGACGATCGACGCGGTCGTGCTCTCGACGCAGCATCACCCCGACATCTCGCAGGACGAGCTCAAGGAGCAGGTGCGACGGCTCGTCATCGACCCTGTGCTCGAGAACACCGGACTCGAGATGCCGGCCGATGAGCGGTACTTCATCAATCCTGCCGGCCCGTTCGTCACCGGTGGTCCGAAGGGCGATGCCGGTCTCACCGGCCGCAAGATCATCATCGACACGTACGGGGGTGCCGCGCGCCACGGCGGCGGTGCCTTCAGCGGCAAGGACCCGTCGAAGGTCGACCGCTCCGGCGCCTACGCGATGCGCTGGGTCGCCAAGAACGCGGTCGCAGCAGGCCTCGCCGAGCGGCTAGAGGTGCAGGTGGCGTACGCGATCGGCGTGGCACGCCCTGTGGGGCTCTACGTCGAGACGTTCGGCACCGGCATGGTCTCCGACGAGGTGATCACCCGCGCGATCCGCGAGGTCTTCGATCTGCGACCGCAGGCGATCATCGAAGAGCTCGACCTTCTGCGACCGATCTACCGCCAGACCGCCGCGTACGGCCACTTCGGTCGCGAACTCGCGGACTTCACCTGGGAGCGCACGGACCGCGCCGACGAGCTCCGCCGCGCAGCCGGACTCTGATGCACCGGCGCGGGGCGCAGGCGCCCGCACGCGGAGACCGGCGTTGAGCCGGCGCATCGCGCGGGTTCTCCTCGACTCGCCGTTGCCGCAATTGGATCGACTCTTCGACTACGCCCTGCCCGAAGAGCTCGGTGACGTGCCGGTCGGTGTGCGCGTGCGCGTACCGCTGCGCACTGCAGGTCGCATGATCGACGCCTACGTGGTCGAGGTCGCCGAGGAGAACGACTCGGAGCGTCCACTCTCCACTGTCGACGGCGTGGTCTCCGTTGCCGCCGTCATGCCGGAGCGGCTCTACCGCCTTGCTCGAAGGACAGCGGATCGTGCGGCGGGATCCGCCAGCGACATCCTCCGTCTTGTCATCCCGAAGCGCCAGGTGCGCGTCGAGAAGGCATGGAAGGGTGATGCAGGAGTTCCGCTGCCTTCGTCCGGCTCGATCGAACACGCCGACGCGGTGCTCGCAGAGTACGCCGACCTCGTCGACCTGATCGATGCCGGTGAGCGCGGCGCCGTCGAGGCGATCCCCGGCATCCGCGACGGCGTGCTGCGGTGGACGGAGCTGCTTGCCGCTGCGGCGACTCGGATGCTGGCATCGGGTCGCTCCTCGATCCTCGTCGTGCCCGACCACCGCGACCTGGACAGGCTGCTGGCCACGCTGGAGACGATGCTGCCTCCCGAGGCGATCGTGCGGCACGACTCCCGGCAGACCAACCCGGATCGGTACCGCGGATTCCTTCGTACCCTGGAGGACGCGCCGTGCGTCGTCGTCGGCAACCGCTCCGCCGTCTACGCACCAGTGCAGGCGGGGCTGGTCGCGATCTGGGACGACGGCGATCCACTGCTCGGCGAGCAGCTCGCACCGTACGTGCACGCACGCGACGCCGCTCTGCTGAGACAGGAGCAGGAAGGCTCTGCCCTGCTGCTCGCGGGGCACACCCGAACGACGGACGCGGAGCGTCTCGTCGCCCGCGGTTGGATGAAGCATGTCCACGCCGAACGGCGTGTGCTGCCGAAAGTGGTGCTGAGCACTCCGCAGGAGATGGAGCAGCCGGCGCAGCGGGTACACTCCAGCGCTTTCGGCTCCGCACGCAAGGCCACTGAGGAAGGCCCGGTGCTGGTTCAGGTGTCGCGTCCAGGCTTCTCGCCGAGTCTGGTCTGCGCTCAATGCCGTGCACCGGCGCGCTGCCAGCCGTGCGGCGGTCCTCTCGGAGCCCGGCATCGCGGCGCGGTGCCGGTGTGCGGTTGGTGCGGGCGTTCGGCTCGCGCATGGGCATGCCCGTCGTGCTCGTCGACGAAGCTGCGTCTCGCATCATCGGGCAGCGAACGCACCGCAGACGAGCTCGGGCGGGCGTTCCCCGGTGTGCGGGTCATCATCGCCGATGGTGCTCATCCTGTGGAGCATGTGTCGGACAAGCCTGCATTGGTGGTCGCGACGCGCGGCGCTGAACCCGTCGCCGAGGGCGGCTACCGTGCGGTCGTGCTGCTGGACGGATCCCGGATGCTGCAGGCTCCAGATCTGCGCATCGGGGAGTCATGTCTGCGCTGGTGGTCCAACGCAGCCGCCCTCGCGGCACCGGGAGCACCGGTCCATCTCGTGGGCGTCGACGGCCCGGTCGGTCGCGCGCTCGCGACCTGGAACCAGGCCGGCTACGCACGCTCCGAGCTCGCTGAGCGCGCGCCGCTGCACATGCCGCCAGCCACTCGCGTCGCGCTCGTCGAGGGCGTGCCTGCTTCGGTCGAGCGTGCGCTGAACGACCTTCGTGAGTTGCCACTGCCGTCCGACGCGATCCTCGGCCCGGTTCCCATCGAGACCGACGAGGGGCGCGTTCGTGCCCTGGTGCGCTTCGAGTACGCCGCCGGAACCACGGTGGCCACCACTCTTCGTGCGGCGGTCGTGGCAGAGGCTGTTAAGCGGCGCCGCGGCCGGGGCCAGAGCAACCGCAGTCCGCTGTCACTTCGGCTCGATATCCTCGATCCTGAGCTGTGACATCCATCCCTTCCGGAGAACCTTCATGCGACTCGTCTTCGCGGGCACACCCGCCGCCGCCATACCCACCCTGCGCACGCTCGCGCTCTCGCACGAGATCGTCGCCGTGATCACGCGTCCTGACGCACCGCACGGGCGCAAACGCGTCCTGACGCCGTCGCCGGTCGCTGAAGCCGCTGCAGAGCTGGGGCTGCCCCTGATCAAGACGGCACGGCTGGATGAGGAGGCGACCGGTCGGATCACGGCGCTCAGGCCGGACCTCGGCGTCATCGTGGCTTACGGCGGTCTCGTGCGCGAGCCGCTGCTGTCCGCACCTGAGCACGGCTGGATCAATCTGCACTTCTCGATACTGCCCGCCTGGCGCGGAGCGGCTCCGGTGCAGCGCGCGTTGATCGCAGGGGATGCCGAACTCGGAGCGAGCGTGTTCCAGCTCGTCGCCGCCTTGGATGCCGGTGACGTCTTCGCATCCAGGATCGTTCCCGTGCCGACCGATGCCACCGCTGATGTCGCCCTCGAGGTGCTCGCCGACGACGGCGCGGCTCTGACCGCGGAGGTCGTCGACGACATCGAGCGCGGCACCGCGGTCGCGGTGCCCCAGGAGGGCGAGGTGTCACTCGCACCGAAGCTCACACTCGAGGACGGCCTGCTGGACTGGACGCTCCCGGTGGAGGCAGTCCATGCGCGATTGCGCGGAGTGACGCCGGAGCCTGGTGCGCACACGACCATCGGCGGTCTGCAGGTCAAGGTACTGGAGGCCCGGCCGGCCGACGGCGCCGACCCCCTGGCCCCGGGCGAGATCGCAGCGACCAAGCAGGCGCTGCTGATCGGCACTGGCACCGGCCCGTTGGAGGTGCGAAGAGTCCAACCCGCTGGTAAGGCGCCGATGAGTGCGACCGACTGGTGGCGCGGGTTCCGCGGCCGCGCAGCGATCGGCGACGCCTCGATGAGGGCCGGCGCATGAGCGGCGAGAACAGGCGCGAGCACCGCAGCGAGAGTGCGAGAAGCCGCGGTCCTTCACATCGGCAGCCATCGACCCAGCCGCAGCGTGCGAACCGGAGCACCCGCACTGTGCAGCCGGCACGTCGCGTCGCCTATGACGTGCTGCGCGCGGTGAGCGGTTCCGACGCGTACGCGAATCTTCTTCTGCCGTCAGCGATCGCCGACGCGGCTCTGACTCCTCAGGATGCTGCTCTCGCGACCGAATTGACCTATGGCACGCTCCGCCGTCGCGGCACCTACGACGCCATCATCGCTTCCGCGGCTGGCCGATCCATCGACGACATCGACGAAGCTGTCCTCGACGCACTGCGGTTGGCGACGCATCAGCTGCTCGCAACACGCGTCGCCTCGCACGCCGCCGTCAACGAATCGGTGAATCTGGTGGCGGCCGAACTCGGCAGAGGACCCTCCGGCTTCGCGAACGCCGTGCTGCGAAGAATCTCGCGCGACACGCCGGGTCAGTGGCAGGAGCGCATCGAACGCGAAGCACGCTCCGACGATGAACGCCTCGGACTGCGCACGGCGCATCCGGTCTGGATCATCCGTGCGCTGCGCCGCGCTCTTGCCGCCGAGAACCGCGAAGATGAGCTCGAGGCCCTTCTCGAAGCCGACAACGTCTCACCCGAGGTCACGCTCGTCGCTCTGCCCGGATTGGCAGAGCGCGGCACTCCCGCCAGACCCTACGCGGCCACCGCGTTCGGATCCCCAGGGGGAGATCCGAACAAGATCATCGCCGCATCCGACGGCGCGGTACGTGTGCAGGACGAGGGATCGCAACTCGTAGCACTCGCCCTCGCGGGCGCCGCGCCGATCACGGCGGGGGAGCAGTGGCTCGACCTCTGCGCCGGTCCAGGCGGCAAGACCGCGCTGCTCGCGGCGATCGCGCGGCAGCATGAGGTCACACTGGAGGCGAACGAGGTCGTGCCTACGCGTGCGCGCCTCGTGCGAAACGCGCTGAAAGCGGTGCCGGGAGAGGTCACCGTGCACGAGGAGGACGGACGCGGGCTCACTGCGGAGAACCGAGGGCGCTACGACCGCATCCTCGTCGACGCGCCGTGTACCGGTCTCGGCGCGCTGCGCAGGCGACCGGAGGCGCGCTGGCGCAAGACCCCGACCGACGTCGCCGACCTCGTGCCATTGCAGGAACAGCTGCTGTCGGGAGCACTCGATGCCCTCGCACCGGGTGGCATCGTCGCATACGTCACCTGCTCGCCGCATCTCGCCGAGACATCCGGCGTGGTGAGCGAGGTGCTGCGAACGCGTGACGATGTGATCGAACTCGATGCGGCAGGTGTACTGTCCGACGTGGCGCAGAGCCCGATCGACCTCGCCTCCGACGGCAGTGGTCGCGTGCAGCTCTGGCCGCATCGCCACGGTACAGACGCCATGTTCCTCGCACTGCTCCAGCGGAGCGATGCACCCGAGTCCATCACGCACACCGAGACGGGAGAATGACCAGATGAGTCTTCCTGCGGCTCCCCGCATCAACCCCAGCGTCCTCGCTGCCGATTTCGTCAACATGCAGTCTGACCTCGCGCGCATCGCAGCTGCCGACTTCGCGCACGTCGACATCATGGACAACCACTTCGTGCCGAACCTCACCTTCGGCACGCAGATGGTGGAGCGCATCCAGGCGACGAGTCCGATACCTCTCGACGTGCACCTGATGATCACCGAACCTGACCGATGGGCTCCCGAGTACGCCGAACTCGGCGCCGCGAGCGTCACCTTCCACCTGGAAGCGGCAGACGACCCCGTCGCCCTCGCACGTCGGCTGCGATCCATCGGCTCACGAGCCGGTGTCGCTCTGAAACCGGGCACCGGCGGCGAGAGCCTCTACGACCTGTTCGACGAGTTCGATCAGATCCTCGTGATGACGGTCGAACCAGGCTTCGGCGGTCAGAGCTTCATGGTGGAGACCATGCCGAAACTGCGCGCACTCGCGGACGAGGCCCGTCGTCGCGGTTCCGACGTGTGGTTCCAAGTCGATGGCGGGATCACCGAGGACACGATCGCCCAGGCGGCGCATGCCGGGGCCGACACCTTCGTCGCCGGATCCGCCGTCTACGGCGCTGTCGACATCGAGGCTGCCATCGCTGGGCTTCGAGAGCGCGCGCGAGCCGCTAGCCTTGAACCGTGAAGACTTTCGACGAGCTGTTCGCTGAGCTCAGTGTCAAGGCCGAGACCCGCCCTGCCGGTTCCGGCACCGTCGCTGAACTCGACGGCGGCGTGCACACGATCGGGAAGAAGATCGTCGAGGAGGCCGCAGAAGTGTGGATGGCCTCGGAGTACGAGTCCGACGTCGAAGCGGCAGAGGAGATCTCTCAGCTGCTCTATCACGTGCAGGTGATGATGATCGCGAAGGGGCTCAGCCTCGAGGATGTCTACCGACATCTCTGATGCGCTTCGTCCCCTTCCTCTGATCTGAAAGCTCCCCATGCTGCGCATTGCTGTTCCGAACAAGGGCTCGCTCGCCGAGACCGCCGCCGAGATGCTCGCGGAGGCCGGCTACGCCGGACGCCGCGACTCCAAGACCCTGCACGTCGTCGACGCCCAGAACGACGTCGAGTTCTTCTTCCTCCGTCCTCGCGACATCGCGACCTACGTGGCTTCGGGCGCGCTCGACGTCGGCATCACAGGTCGCGATCTGCTGCGAGATGCACCACAGCAGGCCCGTGAAGTGCAGGCGCTCGGCTTCGCCCGCTCCACCTTCCGTTTCGCCGCTCCCGCCGGCCGGTACAGCACGATCCAGGATCTCGCCGGCGTGCGAGTGGCGTCGGCGTACCCGGCTCTCGTCGATGCCTTCCTGCGCGAGCACGGCGTCGAAGCGACGTTGGTGCCGCTGGACGGTGCAGTGGAATCCGCCGTTCAGCTGGGCGTCGCCGACGCCATCGCCGATGTCGTGGAGACCGGCACCACGCTGCGTCAGGCCGGACTGGAGATCTTCGGCCCGGTCATCATCGAATCCGAGGCCGTGCTGATCAGTCGTCCTGGCGACGCCGACGGCACAGAGCGTCTGCTGCGTCGCCTGCGCGGCGTCATCGTGGCCCGCCGCTACGTGCTGCTCGATTACGACCTCCCCGTCGAGCTGATCGATCAGGCGACTGCCATCGCTTCCGGCCGCGAATCGCCGACCATCTCGCCGCTGCAGGACCCGAAGTGGGTCGCGGTCAGGGTCATGCTGCCGCGCACGGGCATCAACCAGGTGATGGACGATCTCTACGCCATCGGCGCTCGCGCGCTGCTCGTCACCGCCATCCACGCCGCGAGGCTCTGATGACGCTCACCAGTCGCGTCATCCCGTGCCTCGATGTCGCAGCGGGACGCGTCGTCAAGGGTGTGAACTTCGAGAATCTCCGCGACATGGGCGACCCGGTCGAACTGGCAGGGCACTACGCCGCCCAAGGCGCGGATGAGATCACCTTCCTCGACGTCACGGCGACGGTCGATGCACGCGCCACCACGTACGACGTCGTGCAGCGCACCGCAGAGCACGTCTTCGTGCCGCTCACCGTCGGCGGAGGAGTGCGCGGCGTCGAAGACGTCGCCCGCCTGCAGGGCGTCGGCGCCGACAAGGTGGGGGTGAATTCTGCGGCGATCGCACGGCCCGAGCTCATCGGTGAGATCGCCGATCGCTTCGGCGCCCAGGTGCTGGTGCTCTCACTCGACGTCAAGCGCGCGCCGACGACGGCGTCCGGTTTCGTCGTCACGACGCACGGCGGACGCACGCAGACCTCGCTGGACGCCCTGGAGTGGGCGCGTGAGGCGATCGAGCGCGGAGCGGGCGAGCTTCTCGTCAACTCGATCGATGCGGACGGCACGCACGACGGCTTCGATCTCGAACTCGTCCGCCTCATGCGCGAGGTGTCCTCTGTGCCGGTGATCGCCTCCGGCGGAGCCGGCGCGGTGACCGATTTCGCACCGGCGATCCACGCCGGCGCCGATGCTGTACTCGCCGCGAGCGTCTTCCACTCCGGCGCCCTGACCGTCGGCGAGGTCAAGGATGCGATGAGTGCAGAAGGGATCCTGGTGCGATGACTGATCTGGAGACCCGAATATCGCAGGTCGATTGGAACGCTGACGGACTCGCGCCGGCGATCGTGCAGCAGTGGGACACCCGCGAGGTGCTGATGCTCGCGTGGGTCGATGCCGAGGCGCTTCGCCGCACGCTCACGACGGGCCGCGTCACATACTGGTCGCGCTCACGTCAGGAGTACTGGCGCAAGGGCGACACGTCCGGAAACATCCAGCGCATCCACGAGGCGCGACTGGACTGCGACGGAGACGCGATCCTGCTGCTTGTCGACCAGCACGGCCCTGCCTGCCACACCGGCACTCGTACCTGCTTCGATGCGGCCGATCTCGAGGCCGTCGACGGCCTCGCCGCGCAGGAGAAGGATCCAGGCGACGCCGAATGAAGTTCCTCCGCCGCGGGCGCAGCACCGCCGTCATCGCGTTCCTCCTCGCGGGCGCTGTCGGCATCATCTCCTCCACGCAGACGTGGCTGAGCGTCGTGCGTGCGGATGCGGGGGAGCCGATCCTCGTCCCTGGTGCGGATGCGCTCGCGCTGCTCGCTCCGCTGAGTCTCGCCGTGCTGGCTCTCGGAGCCGCTCTGGCGCTCGTCGGACGCACACTCCGTTACGTGTTCGCGACGCTGGCATTGCTTGCCGGCGCGTTGCTGACCTGGTGGACCGCGGAGATCGTGTTCACCGCGCCGGTGTCGGCCGTCGCGGCGACGGTGACCGAGACCACCGGGCTTGCCGGTGGCACGGCCGTGACCGATGTGATCGAATCCATCACCCCTACATTCTGGCCGGTGCTGGCGTTGATCGGTTGGGTGCTGCTCATCGCGGCGTCGGCGTTCACGATCCTGACGGCCAATCGTTGGAAGAGCGGCGGACGGCGTTTCCGCACCGACTCGACAGCGCATGACGAGGCCGAAGGGCCCGTCGACGCGATCGATTCCTGGGACGACCTGTCGCGCGGCACGGATCCGACCCGGTGACCCCGATAGACTGAGATCGCTTTGCCAACGACCGCTTCGGAGGAGACCATGACCAACCCGATCGCTGACCCCGGCCACGGACACTCACCTGCGGCGTGGACCGCTGTGGTGGTCATGCTGTTCGGCTTCACAGCCGGCACGGTCGCCTTCTGCTTCGAGCAGCCCCTGCTGGTCTGGATCTCCGTCGGCATCATCGTCATCGGTCTGCTCCTCGGCTGGATCCTGACCAAGGCCGGGTACGGCGTGAGGGGCCCCAAGTACTCGCCGAAGGGCCACTAATGGTGCTCGCCGACCTGACGGCCGGCGCAGTCGAAGACGCCGAACGCCGTGCGCAGTCCCGTCCGCTCGCCGAGGTCGAGAAGGCCGCCCTCGCTCGTCCGCCGGCAAAGGACGCGCGTGCGGCCCTCGCTCCGGCCGCGATCGTGAAGATCATCGCAGAGGTCAAACGCGCGAGTCCGTCGCGCGGTGCCCTCGCCGAGATCCCTGATCCGGCACACCAGGCCGCACTCTACGAGACCGGCGGCGCGTCGGCGATCAGCGTGCTCACCGAGGAGCGACGATTCGGAGGAAGCCTCGCCGATCTCGAGGCCGTCACCGCCCGAGTCGCGCTCCCTGTGCTGCGCAAGGACTTCATCGCGACGCCATACCAGGTGCTCGAGGCACGCGCTGCGGGCGCCGACCTCGCCCTCCTGATCGTCGCCGGCCTCGAGCCGAAGGTGCTGCGCGACCTGTTCGCACTGATCAACGACCTCGGCATGACCCCGCTCGTCGAGACCCACTCGGCAGACGAGCTGGAGGCGGCGATCGACCTCGGAGCACCGTTGATCGGTGTCAACGCGCGCGATCTGAAGACTCTGGAACTCGACCGCGACCTGTTCAGCAGACTGGTCGATCGAATCCCGTCGGATGCCGTGAAGATCGCCGAATCGGCTGTGCTCACCCCGGCTGACGTCGCCCACTACCGTTCGGCGGGAGCCGATGTCGTGCTGATCGGGGAGGCGCTGGTCACCGGCGACCCTGTCGCGACTCTGAAGCGCTTCCTGGAGGTGGATGCATGAGCCTTCGAGAGCAGCCGGGGCCGTTCTTCGGCGAGTTCGGCGGTCGATACATGCCGGAGTCGCTGATCGCGGCGATCGATGAGCTGACCGTGGCCTACGAGCAGGCGATCGCCGATCCGGAGTTCCGTGCTGAGCTCGCACGACTGCTCAGTTCGTATGCCGGACGACCGTCCGCGCTCACTGAAGTCCAGCGCTTCGCCGAGCATGCCGGGGGAGCGCGAGTGTTCCTCAAACGCGAGGACCTCAACCACACCGGCAGTCACAAGATCAACAATGTGCTGGGACAGGCGCTGCTCACGAAGCGCCTCGGCAAGTCCAGGGTCATCGCCGAGACCGGCGCCGGACAGCACGGCGTCGCCACCGCCACTGCGGCAGCGCTCTTCGGTCTGGACTGCACCATTTACATGGGCGAAGTCGATACCGAACGACAGGCTCTGAATGTCGCTCGCATGCGACTTCTCGGCGCCGAGGTCGTCCCGGTCACCACAGGTTCGCGCACGCTGAAGGACGCCATCAACGATGCTTACCGCGACTGGGTCGCCACGGTGGAGTCCACCAACTACATATTCGGGACAGCCGCAGGACCGCATCCCTTCCCTGCCATGGTTCGCGACTTCCAGAAGATCATCGGCGAAGAAGCGCGCCAGCAGCTGCTCGATGAGACCGGCAGGCTTCCCGACGCCGTCATCGCGTGCGTCGGCGGAGGCTCCAACGCGATCGGCATGTTCGATGCGTTCCTCGACGACGCAGACGTGAAACTGTACGGTGTGGAGGCCGCAGGCGACGGCGTGGACACCGAGAAGCACGCCGCATCCATCGAACGCGGTCGCCCCGGCGTCCTGCACGGTGCGAAGACCTATGTCCTGCAGGACGAGGACGGACAGACCATCGAGTCGCATTCGATCTCGGCCGGTCTCGACTACCCGGGTGTCGGCCCGGAGCACTCGTGGCTCGCCGACATCGGTCGCGCGGAGTACATCCCCGCCACCGACGATGAGGCGATGCAGGCGCTGCGCCTGCTGAGCCGCACCGAGGGCATCATCCCCGCCATCGAGTCCGCCCACGCTCTCGCCGGCGCGTTGCGCATCGGCAGGCAGCTCGGCCCTGATGCCATCCTCGCGGTGTGCCTCTCCGGTCGCGGCGACAAGGACATGGACACTGCTGCGCGTTACTTCGACCTCTACGATCGCGAGGCGGCTGAACGGGACGCCGCGGACAAAGAAGCCGTGACGCAGTCAGCAGCGGATGCGGCGGCAGGGCGATGAGCCGCGTCGAAGCCGCGATCCAGAAGGCACACGACGAAGGCCGCGGTGCATTCATCGGCTATCTGCCTGTCGGGTTCCCCGATCTGCAGACCAGCATCAAGGCCGCGATCACGCTCGCCGAGAACGGCGTCGACGTCATCGAACTCGGCCCGCCGTACAGCGACCCGGTGATGGACGGACTGGTGATCCAGGAAGCCACTCAGGCCGCCCTCGCGGCCGGGTTCCGCATGCGAGACCTGTTCACGGCCGTACGGGAGATCACCGCGGCCACCGATGTTCCCGTCGTCGTCATGACGTACTGGAACCCGGTGATGCAGTACGGCATAGACCGCTACGCCGACGATCTGCTCGCCGCAGGCGGCGCGGGTCTGATCACGCCTGACATCACCCCGGATGCTGCGGCGGAGTGGATCGCCGCGAGTGAGCGCACGGGCCTCGATCGCATCTTCCTCGCCGCCCCGACCTCTACGGACGAGCGCCTCGACCTGGTCGTCGAGTCATCGACGGGGTTCATCTACACCGTGTCGACCATGGGCATCACGGGCGAGCGCGCAGAGCTCGACCAGGCCGCACGCACGCTCGTCTCACGGCTCCGCGCCCGCGGCGCGCACCGCGCCTGCGTGGGCATCGGCGTCTCCACGGCGGATCAGATCGCCGGTATCGTCGAATACGCGGACGGCGCCATCGTCGGCACGGCGCTGGTCAGAGCCCTCCGTGACGGAGGCCTCGACGCGCTCGCTGAAATCACCAGAACACTCGCTGCGGGCACCCCGTCCGCAGTCACCTCACACGAGAACTAGAATCGCACTCATGTCCCTCGCGCTTCACACCGCCATCAGCGGCGTGCTCACCAGCATCCCGAGCCCCCCGGTCAGCTACTTCGATCTCGGGCCGCTGCGGATCCACTTCTACGCGCTCTGCATCATCGCGGGCATCATCGCCGCAACGCTGCTGACGAACCACCGCCTGACGAAGCGCGGCGCGGAGCCATGGGTCGTGATCGACATCGCGATCCTCGCCGTGCCCCTCGGAATCATCGGCGCGCGCATCTTCCACGTGATGACCCACCCGAACTTCTACTTCGGCGAGGGCAAGAACACCTGGAACCCCTTCGAGCCGGGCTCGGTCTGGGCGATCTGGGAGGGCGGAATCGCGATCTTCGGCGCGCTCATCGGCGGTGCGGTCGGCGCATATCTGGGCTGCAAATGGACCGGCATCCGGTTCTGGACCTTCGCCGACGCCCTCGCTCCCGGCCTTCTGCTCGCACAGGCTTTCGGGCGGTTCGGCAACTGGTTCAACCACGAGCTCTTCGGTCTGCCGACCGATCTGCCCTGGGGCCTGGAGATCGAATCCGACAACGTGGCTTTCCCCCCTGGACTCGCTGAGGGAACACTGTTCCACCCGACGTTCCTCTACGAGGTCATCTGGAACGGCCTCGGCGTGCTGTTCCTGCTCTGGATCGGTCGCCGTCTGCAGCTGCAGTGGGGCAAGCTCTTCGCCGTGTACCTGATCTGGTACAGCGCAGGGCGCGTTGTCTGGGAGTCGATCCGGATCGATCCGAGCGAGATCATCCTCGGCCTCCGCAGCAACGTGTGGGCCTCGATCCTCGGCGTGGTCGTCGGCATTGTCATCCTGATCGTGCAGACGCGCAGGCACACCGGTCGCGAGGCCGGGCCGTACGTTCCTGGTCGCTCGCGGAAGGACGCCGACGCTGATGTAGAATCGCAGAACATCATCGATGACTTCGTCGACGTGAGCGAGCCTCCGGTCGAAGTCACCGCCGGAGCCACCGCCACAAGCACTGCTCCCGCGAGCGAGGACAGCTCCCGATAAGCCTCCTCGTCGAGTGAGGAATCCACTGCATTGAACGAGCGGGCCGACGTCGTCCCCGGTGTCACTTGATTACCTGAGGACGGTAACCAATGTACTTCCAGCCTCCGTACGGTGCCTCCGGCGCCTACCCCCCGAAGCAGGGCATGTACAACCCGGCATTCGAGAAGGATGCCTGCGGCCTCGCCATGGTCGCGACCCTGCGGGGCACAGCCGGACACGACATCATCCAGCTGGCGCTTGAAGCCCTGCGAAACCTTGAGCACCGCGGTGCGATCGGTTCGGATGCCGGCACCGGAGACGGTGCGGGCATCCTCACCCAGATGCCAGACCAGTTCCTGCGTGAAGTCACCGCTTTCGAACTGCCCGATGCCGGCCATTACGCCGCCGGGCTCGCGTTCCTCCCGCTGCAGGCCACAGAGCGCCGCACGCAGAAGGCCGGCGTCGAGAAGATCGCCCGCGAAGAAGGACTCACCGTCCTCGGCTGGCGCGTCGTCCCCACAGCCAATGAGAATCTCGGCAAGCTCGCCGATGAGGCCCGCCCCGCGTTCGAGCAGCTCTTCGTCGCCTCGGCCCCCGGCCAGGAGGCTCTCTCCGGTATCGCGCTGGACAGGGTGGCCTACCGTCTTCGCAAGCGCGCAGGTCACGAGATCGGTGCGTACTTCGTCTCGCTGTCCAGCCGAACGCTCGGCTACAAGGGCATGGTCACCACGCTGCAGCTCGAGCCGTTCTACCCCGACCTGCAGGATGAGCGGTTCACCTCGGAGCTCGCTGTCGTCCACTCGCGCTATTCGACCAACACCTTCCCGTCCTGGCCGCTCGCGCAGCCGCTGCGGATGCTGGCGCACAACGGCGAGATCAACACGGTCGGCGGAAACCGCAACTGGATGCGGGCAAGGCAGTCGCAGCTGGAGTCTGAGCTGCTGGGCGACGTGCGACCGCTGCTGCCGATCTGCACCCCGGGTGCCAGCGACTCCGCCTCGTTCGACGAGGTTCTCGAGCTGCTCACACTGACCGGTCGCAGCCTGCCGCACGCCATCATGATGATGGTGCCTGAGGCGTACGAGAAGCAGGCCGACATCACGCCGGAGCTTCGCGCGTTCTACGAGTACCACTCGAATCAGATGGAGCCGTGGGACGGGCCGGCCGCCCTCATCTTCACAGACGGCACGCTCGTCGGCGCGACGCTGGACCGCAACGGACTGCGTCCCGGCCGCTGGACGGAGACCACTGACGGCCTCGTGGTCATCGGCTCGGAGACCGGCGTGCTCGAGTTCGCACCGGAGCGCATCAAGCGCCGCGGACGCCTGCAGCCGGGCAAGATGTTCCTCGTCGACACATCCGCCGGTCGCATCGTCGAAGACGAGGAGATCAAGCACAACCTCGCGACGCTGCACCCGTGGCAGAAGTGGCTCGATGACGGCGCTGTCCGCCTCGCCGATCTGCCGGAGCGAGAGCACATCGTGCACCCGCCGGCATCCATCACCCGTCGCCAGCGCACCTTCGGCTACACCGAGGAGGAAGTGCGCATCCTGCTGACGCCGATGGGGCAGAACGGCGTCGAGCCGCTCGGCGCCATGGGCTCCGACACTCCCATCGCGGTGCTCAGCGAGCGCCCTCGACTGCTGTTCGACTACTTCACGCAGCAGTTCGCGCAGGTGACGAACCCGCCTCTGGACTCCATCCGCGAAGAGGTCGTCACCAGCCTGAAATCCGGCCTCGGTCCTGAGCGGAACCTGCTCAGCTGGGGTCCGGAGCACACCCGCACCGTGACGCTCGACTTCCCGGTGATCGACAACGACGAGCTCGCGAAGATCCGCCACATCGACAAGGCGCTCGACGGACGTTCCTCTGTGACGATCCGCGGCCTCTACCACTTCGACGCCGGCGCGCACACGATGCAGGAGCGTCTCGAGGAGATGAGCGCAGAGGTCGATGAGGCCATCGCCGACGGTGCAGAGTTCATCATCCTGTCCGACCGCGATTCCAACAAGGATCTCGTTCCGATCCCCTCGCTGCTCATGGTCTCCGCGATCCACCACCACCTCATCCGGCGTGAGAACCGCATGAAGGTCGGGCTGATCGTCGAAGCCGGCGATGTCCGCGAGGTGCACCATGTCGCGACACTGATCGGCTACGGCGCCTCCGCCGTGAACCCCTACCTCGCGATGGAGACCGTCGAGCATCTCGTGCGCACCGGTTTCATCACCGGCATCACACCGGAGAAGGCCGTCAAGAACCTGATCTACGCACTCGGCAAGGGCGTGCTCAAGATCATGTCGAAGATGGGCATCTCGACAGTGTCCTCGTACGCCGGCGCCCAGGTGTTCGAGGCCGTCGGGCTCAGCCAGAAGCTGATCGACGCGTACTTCACCGGCACGGAGACCAAGCTCGGCGGCATCGACATCGAGGACGTCTTCGCCGAGAACCAGGCGCGTCACGACTACGCCTACCCCGAGGACGCCGCGGCACGGGCCCACGAGCGTCTCTGGACCGGCGGCGAGTACCAATGGCGCCGCGACGGGGCTCCGCACCTGTTCAACCCCGAGACGGTGTTCCGTCTGCAGCACTCGACGCGCAACCGCCGCTACGACATCTTCCGCGAGTACACGAAGCTCGTCGACGATCAGGCGGCGGAGCTGAAGACCCTGCGCGGGCTGTTCAACCTCCGCACCGGCGCCCGCCCGCCCGTTCCGCTCGACGAGGTCGAGCCGGTGAGCGCGATCGTCACGCGCTTCTCCACCGGCGCCATGAGCTACGGATCCATCTCCCGCGAGGCGCACGAGACCCTCGCGATCGCGATGAACAGCATCGGCGGCAAGTCGAACACCGGTGAGGGCGGAGAAGACGTCGATCGTCTGCTCGACCCGCAGCGCCGCAGTTCGATCAAGCAGGTCGCCTCCGGCCGCTTCGGCGTCACGAGCCTGTACCTGACCGAATCGGATGACATCCAGATCAAGCTCGCCCAGGGTGCGAAGCCGGGGGAGGGCGGCCAGCTGCCGCCGACCAAGGTCTACCCGTGGGTGGCACGCACGCGTCACGCGACGGCCGGCGTCGGACTGATCTCGCCGCCACCGCATCACGACATCTACTCGATCGAAGACCTCAAGCAGCTCATCTTCGACCTCAAGCGCGCGAACCCCTCCGCCCGCATCCACACGAAGCTCGTCAGCCAGTCCGGAATCGGCGCTGTCTCGGCAGGTGTGGCGAAGGCCCTCAGTGACGTGATCCTGGTCTCCGGCCACGACGGCGGAACCGGCGCGAGCCCGCTGAACTCTCTCAAGCACGCGGGGACCCCGTGGGAGCTCGGTCTCGCCGAGACCCAGCAGACGCTCATGCTCAACGGCATGCGCGACCGCGTCGTGGTGCAGGTCGACGGCCAGCTCAAGACCGGTCGCGACGTCATCATCGGCGCCCTGTTGGGAGCGGAGGAGTTCGGCTTCGCGACGGCACCGCTCGTCGTCAGCGGGTGCATCATGATGCGCGTCTGCCATCTGGACACGTGCCCGGTCGGCGTCGCGACCCAGAACCCGGCACTGCGCGAACGGTTCACGGGCAAGCCCGAGTTCGTGGTCAACTTCATGGAGTTCATCGCCGAAGAGGTGCGTGAGATCCTCGCCGAGCTGGGCTTCCGGTCGTTGGACGAGATCATCGGTCGCGCCGACCTCATCGAGGCGAACGCGGCGATCGAGCACTGGAAGACCGACGGACTCGACCTCTCGCCCGTATTGGAGGGCCCGGTGTTCCCGGCCTCCGAGCCGCGTCGCAGCGGTCGCGAGCAGGAGCACGAGCTCGACAAGCACTTCGATGTGCCGCTCATCGAGATGGCTCAGAGCACGCTCAACGACATGGCGCCGACCATCGTGGAGCTGCCCATCCGCAACACGGAGCGCGCAGTCGGCACGATGCTCGGCCACGAGGTCACCTCTCGGTTCGGCGAGGCGGGCCTGGCCCGCGAGACGATCGATGTCACGCTGCACGGCACAGCCGGGCAGTCCCTCGGGGCATTCCTGCCCTCTGGGATCGTGCTGCGCCTCGAAGGCGATGCGAACGACTACGTCGGCAAGGGCCTCTCCGGCGGCGACATCACGATTCGGCCGTCGCGCGGCTCGAACATCGCGCCGCATGAGAACGTCATCGCCGGCAATGTGATCGGCTACGGCGCGACGTCGGGCACGATGTTCATCTCCGGTGTGGTCGGCGAGCGGTTCCTGGTGCGCAACTCGGGCGCGACCGCCGTCGTCGAGGGGGTCGGTGACCACGCCCTCGAGTACATGACAGGCGGACTCGCTGTGATCCTCGGGTCCACCGGTCGCAACCTCGGAGCAGGTATGTCCGGTGGTGTCGCGTACGTGCACGCGCTCTCCACGGAGAAGGTGAATCTGCAGTCCCGTGAGAGTGGTGAGCTGCGGTTGGAGGCATTGGATCGCGCGGACCTCGAGGTGCTGCGCAGCTTGCTCGTCGAGCACGTGGAGCGCACTGCGTCGCCGCTCGCGGCGGGCATGCTTGAGGACTTCGAGACCGTCGCATCCGAGTTCGTGAAGGTGCTGCCGCGCGATTACGCAGCAGTGCAGACAATGCGTCAGGAGGCGGAGGCGGACGGGCTCGACCCAGATGGCGACGTCGTCTGGAGCCGGATCCTGGAGGTGACCGGTGGCTGATCCCAAGGGCTTCTTGAAAGTCACGGAGCGCGAGCTTCCCGCTCGCCGTCCCGTACCCGTGCGCATCATGGACTGGAAAGAAGTCTATGAACCCGGCGACAAGGCCGTCCTGCGCCGTCAGGCCGGACGCTGCATGGACTGCGGCGTGCCGTTCTGCCACCAGGGATGCCCTCTGGGCAATCTCATCCCGGAATGGAACGACCTCACCTGGCGCGGCGAGGATCGTTCTGCGATCGAGCGTCTGCACGCCACGAACAACTTCCCGGAGTTCACCGGCCGACTGTGCCCCGCGCCCTGCGAGAGCGCGTGCGTACTGGGCATCAACCAGCCGGCAGTGACCATCAAGCAGGTCGAGGTCTCGATCATCGACGAGGCCTTCTCCAAAGGCTGGGTCGAACCGCAGCCGCCGGAGCGCCTCACCGGCAAGACAGTGGCGGTCGTCGGCTCCGGTCCTGCGGGACTCGCCGCCGCACAGCAGCTCACCCGCGCGGGGCACACCGTCGCGGTGTTCGAGCGCGATGACCGCATCGGCGGACTGCTGCGGTACGGCATCCCGGACTTCAAGATGGAGAAGAGCCACCTCGAGTCCCGCCTGCGGCAGATGCAGGAGGAGGGCACGCGCTTCCGCGCCGGTGTCGAGATCGGCAAGGACATCACGTGGTCCGATCTCCGCACGCGCTACGACGCGGTCGTGATCGCCACCGGCTCGACCGTGCCGCGCGACCTGACGATCCCCGGACGCGATCTGGACGGCGTCCACTTCGCCATGGAATACCTCGTCGAGTCGAACCACGCGGTCGCGGGCGATGTCGTCCACAACCAGATCACCGCTGAGGGCAAGCACGTCATCGTCATCGGCGGCGGCGACACCGGTGCAGACTGCATCGGCACAGCGCACCGCCAGGGCGCGTTGAGCGTCACGAACCTCGCGATCGGTGTGCAGCCCGGTGCCGATCGCCCCGATCATCAGCCATGGCCGATGATGCCGACGGTGTTCGAGGTCTCTTCCGCGCACGAAGAGGGCGGCGAGCGTCACTACCTGGCGTCGACCGTGGAGTTCCTCTCGAACGACGCCGGTGAGGTGCGCGCTCTGCGTGTCGCCGAGACCGAGTACGTCGAGGGCCGGCGTGTGCCCAAGAGCGGCACTGAGCGGGAGATTCCGGCCGACCTCGTGCTGATCGCGATGGGGTTCACCGGACCCGAGCAGGAAGGCTTCACCGACGACATGCGTCCTGAGACGACTGACCGCGGTGCGTTCGAGCGTGACGGCTCCTACGAGACCACCGTCCCCGGCGTCTTCGTCGCCGGCGACGCCGGCCGCGGACAGTCGCTCATCGTATGGGCGATCGCAGAGGGCCGTGCGGCTGCCGCCGGTGTGGATCGCTTCCTGATGGGGGACACGGTGCTTCCGGCACCGGTACGCCCCACGGATGTCGCGATCGGCCTCCAGCCCGCGTAGGCTGGCGGAGGCATCGTCGCCAGTTCTGTTTCCCCCCCACTCTCACCCTGGAGATTCTGTTGAGACGCGCGAAAATCGTCGCCACGCTGGGCCCGGCCACCTCGAGTTACGAGAACGTTCGAGCCATCATCGAAGCGGGGGTCGACGTCGCCCGGCTGAACCTCAGCCACGGTGACTATTCCGTCCATGACGCCAACTACGCCAACGTCCGCCGCGCCGCGGATGACGCAGGCAAGGCCGTCGCCATCCTCGTCGACCTGCAGGGCCCGAAGATCCGCCTCGGGAAGTTCGAGAACGGCCCATACGAGCTCGCCGCGGGCGACATCTTCAAGATCACCACGGAAGACATCATCGGCAACCGCGAGATCTGCGGCACCACCTTCAAGGGGCTGCCGCAGGACGTCAAGCCGGGCGATTTCCTCCTGATCGACGACGGCAAGGTGCGCGTCGAGGTCGTGGAGACCGACGGCACGGTCGTGACCACCCGCGTGATCGTCGCCGGTGCGGTGTCGAACAACAAGGGCATCAACCTGCCCGGCGTCGCCGTGAACGTCCCTGCACTCAGCGAGAAGGACGAAGCAGACCTCCGCTGGGGCCTGCAGATCGGTGCCGACCTCATCGCGCTGTCGTTCGTGCGCAACGCATCCGACGTCGTGCGAGTGCACGAGATCATGGCTGAAGAGGGCGTCAGAGTGCCCGTCATCGCCAAGATCGAGAAGCCCCAGGCCGTTGATGCCCTCGAAGAGATCGTCGACGCGTTCGACGGCATCATGGTCGCTCGAGGCGACCTGGGCGTCGAACTGCCCCTGGAAGCCGTGCCGATCGTGCAGAAGCGTGCCGTCGAGCTCGCTCGACGCAACGCCAAGCCGGTCATCGTCGCGACCCAGATGCTCGAATCGATGATCTCCAGTCCTGTGCCGACGCGCGCGGAGACCTCGGATGTCGCGAACGCCGTCCTCGATGGCGCGGACGCGGTGATGCTGTCCGGCGAGACGAGTGTGGGGGAGTACCCCATCGTGGTCGTCGAGACCATGGCGCGCATCGTCGAGTCGACCGAGGAGCACGGTCTGGAGCGCATCGCGCCGCTCACGGCCAAGCCCCGCACGCAGGGTGGTGCCATCACCCTCGCCGCTCTCGAGGTCGCAGACTTCGTGGAGGCGAAGTTCCTCTGCGTCTTCACCCAGTCCGGTGACTCCGCTCGCCGACTCTCACGCCTGCGCTCGCGCATCCCGATGATCGCGTTCACTCCCGAGCCGGGCATCCGCCGCCGCATGGCCCTCACCTGGGGCATCACCTCGAACCTGGTGGACGTCGTCCAGCACACCGACCTGATGTTCCTGCAGGTCGACGACTACCTGCTGAAGAACAACCTCGCGAAGGAAGGCGACAAGGTCGTCGTGATCTCCGGTTCCCCTCCCGGAATCGTGGGATCCACGAACGACATCCGCGTCCACAAGGTCGGAGACGCCGTGAACGGCGCTGCGCCGATCTACAAGGACGCCGTCTGACCGACGGTTTCCGAAGGGGTGGGGCTTCGGCTCCACCCCTTCGTCGTTCCCACGCGCAAAGGGGTAGGTTGCAAGTCATGGCGAGCCGCGTGCGCATCCGACAACGTCCCGCAGAGCGAGGAGTGCAGGCGTTCCGCGTCATCACGACCGAGGCGCCCGATACGGATCAGGATGCCACGGCAATCGTGCTGGTGCATGGGATCGGAACATCGCACCGCTATTTCCGGCGGCTCCACGATGCCCTAGCGGTGACAGCGCCGGTCATCTCCGTCGATCTGCCGGGCTTCGGCGGTCTCCCCAAACCCGACTCCGACATCGATGTCTCACAGATGGCCGACGCCCTCGGCGAACTCCTCAGCGAGCGCGTCTCCCGTCCTGTCGTGCTGGTGGGGCACTCAATGGGCTCGCAGTGGGTCGTCGAGACCGCCCTTCGCCATCCCGAACTCGTCGCACATGTCGTCATCATCGGCCCCGTCACGGACGAGATGCACAGGAGCGTGCTCGCGCAGTCGCGCGCGTTGGCACTGGACATGCTCGGCGAGTCGCCCAGCATCAATGCGGTGGTGCTCGCCGACTATCTCCGGTGCGGCGTTCCCTGGTATCTCACTCAGCTTCGCCACATGCTCGTCTACCCGATCGAAGACAGAGTAGGTGAGCTGACGAGACCACTGCTCATCATCCGCGGCAGCAGAGACCCTGTCGCGGGGTGGACCTGGTGTCGACGGCTCCGTGATGTCGCCCCTGCCTCCGCACTCGTGGAGGTACCAGGCGGCCACCATGTCGTGCAGTGCGCGGCGCCTGCCGCCGTCGCTTCCGCGATTCGCTTTCACACCGCACCGCACACGCCAGAGGCCATCAACTCGTGATGGGGCCGTTGAAGGCCGCGGGCTGGTGGCTCCTCGACTACGCCTACGCCTTGGTGTGGCAGACCAGGGCATTGTTCGATCGCACCGACCCGGCATCGTTCAGCACAGGCACCCAGGCTCCGATCGTCATCCTTCCGGGGATCTACGAGACCTGGAAGTTCATGCAACCGATCGTCGAGGAGCTTCATGGCCGCGGTCATCCAGTGCACGTCTTGGAGATGCTCGAGCGAAACCTGCATCCAGTCTCCGAGATGGCTGATCTGGTGACCGACTACCTGCACCGCAACGGACTGCGAGATGTCACGATCGTCGCGCACAGCAAGGGCGGGCTTGCCGGAAAGCTGGTGATGATCGGGACCGCCGGAGATCAGGTGCGGGGGATGGTCGCGGTTGCCACACCATTCGGCGGCTCGAGATACGCGCGCATGATGCCGTCGCGCACGCTGCGTGCGCTCGCTCCCAAGGGCCCCGTGATCCTGAGACTCGCACAAGAGCTCGCGACCAACAGCAGGATCGTGTCGATCTACGCGCGGTTCGATCCTCACATCCCTGAGGGCAGCGAGCTCTCCGGCGCGACCAACATCCGTCTGGACACGGGAGGGCATTTCCGGATCCTCGCGCACCCGCGGGTGATCGACGAGCTGGGAACGCTCAGCGGCAGGAGCTCTCCGGATTAGGACATTCGCGCATCGCGACCGACGAAGATACGTCCTCGACGCTGGGCGATGCGCAGAAGCACCACCGTGGCGATCGAGCAGACGATGACGGCGACGATGCTCGCCTCAGGCCCGAAGTCTCCGCCCGTCAACCAGGTCGGCCCTGACGTGTGCGCCGTCACGAGAGCGTCTCGTGCCTCACTGCCCGACGTCACGGTGCCGAAGATCGCAACGGTCGCGACGTTCCAGCCCAGATGCAGACCGATGGGCAGCCACAGCGAGCCGGTGGCGGCGTATGCGGCACCGAGCATCAGCCCCGCCTCGACGGTGATAGCGATCGCACCCCAGAGGGTCGCTCCGGGGTTCACGAGGTGGATGAGGCCGAAGAGGACTGCGGAGACGGCAAGAGCCAGCCACGTTCCCCACCGCCGCTGGACGAGTCGGAAGATCACGCCGCGGAAGAGCACCTCCTCTGCGACGGCGATCGCACACATGATCCCGATGACGCTGAGGGCCCCGCCGATCGAGCCCCAGCCGGTTATCCGGTACCCGCCGAACAACGTGAGCGCGGCGATGGTGGCAGCGGACAGCAGCAGGCCCCCCGCCAGGCCGATCAGCATCAGCCTCGTCGCCCTTCTTGGTGCGAGCTCTGTGGCGCTTCGGCGTTCGACGCGGTGCACCGCGAACCGATACAGCCACAGCATCAGCACAGCCAGCACCGGTCCGATGACGAGAGCCGCGACCGGGTTATCGAGCGCAGCGGCGATCGAGTTGGACACGATCATCACCATCGCGAACCCGACGACCATGACGGTGACCTGCACCCATCTCCTCGAGAGGGGCCGCCGGCGTTGTTCGCCGACCGCACCGTCGCCGGACTTTACCCGAGCCTCAGTCGGAGTGGTCTTCTCGTGATTCATGTTCATGTGGTTCGTGCTCCTCGATGGTCGTACGGGGTCGAGGAACACGCTACGGACGACCGCCCCTGCGCGGCATCACGCGGGGGAGGACACTTCCGGTAGCTCTGCAGAGGGACCCAGCGATCAGGAACCGCCGACGATACCGAGGCGATGCGCCAGGACCACCGCCTGCACTCGATCGCGGAGATCGAGCTTGCCGAGGATGCGGGAGACATACGTCTTCACGGTTTCATGACTGATGACGAGTGCGAGCGCGATCTCCGCATTCGAATGCCCCTCGGCGATGAGCGCAAGCACTTCCTGCTCCCGAGCGGTCAGCGCGGCCAGAGCGCTGAGGTCGCGGCTCGCGGGGCGAACGCGTTCGCCGTATCGACCGATCAGCGTGCGCGTCACCGCGGGCGACAGCAGCGAATCACCGGCCGCGACGGTACGGATCGCATCGAGAAGGTCCAGGGGCCTGGCATCCTTCAAGAGGAATCCGCTGGCGCCGGCCCTCAGCGCGTCGAAGACCAGCGCGTCGAGGTTGAACGTCGTGACGATCAGCACCTTCGCGGGATTGCCGATACCAGGACCGGCAATTCGCCGAGTGGCCTCTATGCCGTCCAACCTGGGCATCCTGATGTCCATGACGACGACGTCCGGCTTCTCCTGCTCGACGATGCGAATCGCGTTCTGCCCGTCGGCTGCCTCGCCGACGACGCGGAGATCGGGCTGAGCGTCGATGATCGTGACGACCCCGGTCCGCACGAGATCCTGGTCGTCGCACACCACCACACGGATCGGCTCGACGCCGCTGTTCACGCTCACGCGTCGATCCGCGCGCGCACGACGAAACCGGTGCCGACGCGACCGGCTTCGAACTGCCCGCCCACGAGCGCGATGCGCTCGCGCAGGCCGATCAGGCCGTGCCCGCTGCCGTTTCCCATGCCGGTTATCGTCGCCGTCTCGGTTGTTACCGTCACGTCGATCTCCTTCTCCTCGTAGCGGATGCGCACCAGGGTAGCGGCGCCGTACGCGTGCTTGATCGCATTCGTCAGGGCCTCCTGCACGACGCGGATGACGGCCAGCGCTGACGCAGCATCCACAGTGCGCGGTTCCCCCTCCCGAGCGAACTCGACCGGCTGACCACCTGCGCGTGCACGCTGCACGAGTTCCTCGACATCGGTGATCACAGGAGTCCTCGCTGCGTCATCTGGGTGCGAATCCGTCGCCGCGTCCAACGCGCCGAGGAGGCCCCGCAGATCGGTGAGCGCGGCTCTTCCCGTCTCGCCGATCGAGGTGAGTGTGGTCCTCGTCCGTTCGCTGTCGTTCGCCGCGTACTGTGCGGCTTCGGCCTGCACCACCATCGCAGTCACGTGATGCGTGATCACATCGTGCAGTTCCCTCGCGATGCGTCGGCGCTCCGCCTCGACCGCAGCCAGCGCGGCTTCTGCGCTCCGATGCTGCTGCGCGCGCACCCGGCTGCGCAGCCACATACCCGTCACCCACAACGACGTCAGCAGCAACCCGAAGACGACATGGTCCAGCAACCGTGTCGGCGAGCCGACCCACGTCAGCGCGATGCAGAGAAGGACATAGCCTCCCGCCGCGCAGGCGGCTACCACGCGCCGATGACGGCGCACCATCGCTCCGGCTCCGACGACGCTGACCAGCAGGCCCAACGCAGCGAACGTCGTCGGGTAGCCGAGCAGCTGATAGGCGCCGAAAGCAGAGCCGACCACAGCGAGACAGACAGCGGGCCAGCGGCGCAGCACGGCCACCGTCGCTCCCTGAGCGACGAGCAGCAACCAGCCAAGAGCATCCATCGCCCGATCGGTCAGCTCAGCCAGATCGACTCCCTGACGTTCCACGCCGGGGACGAACGCCAATCCGACAAGAGCCGCGGCAGTCAGAACGTCCCATCGGCGCCACACCGAGGACAATCGGGAATCCATGCGGGTGGCTACTCCATCCGAGTCATCGAGGTGACGTGATGAGTGCCTTCGTCACGAGCGTGCCGGCGGTGGGACTCGAACCCACACGTCCTTTCGAACAAAGCATTTTGAGTGCTCCGCGTCTACCATTCCGCCACGCCGGCGCGTGGTGCGTCTACGACTTTAGCGCAGGAAGAACGCCCGCTTCGCGCGCGCGGCGGGTTCCTGCGACTGTTGCTCGGATCCACTCCACTACAATGGAGACGTGACTGAGCAAGAACAGGCAGAACCGGCTGAGCAGCCCACGGCATCCGCCCCGCGACGTGTCGTCGTCGCTGAGGACGAATCGCTGATCCGACTCGACATCGTCGAGATCCTCCGCGACAACGGCTTCGATGTCGTCGGAGAGGCCGGTGACGGCGAGACTGCTGTCGCATTGGCGACCGAGTTGCGTCCCGACCTGGTGATCATGGACGTCAAGATGCCTCAGCTCGACGGCATCAGTGCTGCAGAGAAACTGCACAAGGGCAACATCGCCCCTGTCGTGCTCCTCACCGCATTCAGCCAGAAAGAACTCGTGGAGCGTGCGAGCGAGGCCGGCGCCCTGGCGTACGTCGTCAAGCCGTTCACTCCGAACGACCTTCTTCCTGCGATCGAGATCGCTCTCGCCCGTCACGAGCAGATCATCACCCTCGAGGCCGAGGTCGCCGACATGGTCGAGCGCTTCGAGACGCGCAAGCTCGTCGACCGTGCCAAGGGCCTGCTCAACGAGAAGATGGGCCTCAGCGAGCCGGAGGCGTTCCGCTGGATCCAGAAGGCTTCCATGGATCGCCGTCTGACCATGCAGGATGTCGCCAAGGCGATCATCGAGCAGCTCGCACCCAAGAAGTGACCTTCGACCTCGGCGACGGCATCCGTCTTCGTCTGGTCGATCACAGTGATGCGCAGGCGTACGCCGCTGCGTACGACGTGAATCGTGCGCATCTCGCCTACTGGGATCCGGTTCGCGACGAGAGCTTCTACACGATCGAGTGGCACAACGGACTGGTCACGCAGTATCTGCGAGATCACGCAGACGGACGCGCCGCTCGCTTCGTGCTCACTCATGATGACGGCCGGATACTGGGTGTCGCCAACGTCACCAACATCGTCCGGGGCGCGTTCCACAGTGCGGATCTCGGGTATTGGATCGATGCGTCGCTCGTCGGTCGGGGAGTGATGTCTCGCGTCGTCGCGATCGTCGTCGACTACGCCCGCGCCGAGCTCGAGCTGCATCGTCTGCAGGCGAGCACGCTGCTTGAGAACGCGGCTTCGCAGCGGGTGCTGCTGCGCAATGGCTTCGAGCAGATCGGAATGGCGCCGAAGTATCTGCGGATCGCGGGGGAGTGGCAGGATCACCTGCTGTTCCAGCGGATCCTCTCAGACAGCTGAGAGCGCGGGCTCAGTGCTCAGGCAGATCCTTGATCATGTTCGTGATCCGGATCGTCGAGCAGCGACGATCCTGATCGTCAGTTACGACGATCTCGTGGACCGTCATACTGCGGCCCAGATGGATCGGCGTGCACACGCCTGTCACGATGCCGGAGCGGGCGGATCGCGTGTGGGTGGCATTGATGTCGACGCCGACGGCCAGTCGACCGGGACCGGCGTGCAGGTTCGCGGCCATCGAGCCGAGGGACTCGCCCAGTACCACGTACGCGCCGCCGTGCAGAAGGCCGACGGGTTGGGTGTTCCCCTCCACCGGCATCGTTGCGACGCTGCGCTCCAGCGTGAATTCGGTGAACTCGATGCCCATCCGCTCCGCCAGCGTGCCCATTCCGCGTTCCATGACCCACTGCATTCCGGGTGTCAGGGTGGTCTCGCTCACGTGTCCTCCTCAGCGCGTGTCCGTCGTCCTCGTTAGGCTGACAGGGTGACGGACTCCGCAAAGCCTACCCTCATGGTCGTCGACGGCCACTCGCTCGCCTATCGCGCGTTCTTCGCGCTGCCGGTCGAGAATTTCACCACGAAGGACCATCAGCACACCAACGCGATCTATGGCTTCCTCTCGATGCTCGTGAACCTGATCAAGGCCGAGCAGCCGACGCACATGGCGATCGCGTTCGACACGTCGAGGCACTCGTTCCGCACCGACGCCTACCCCGAGTACAAGGCGACCCGCTCCGAGTCTCCGCAGGAGTTCCGCGGCCAGGTGCCGCTGCTGCAGGACGTGCTGGCCGCGATGTCGATTCCCGTGCTCACGAAAGAGGGCATCGAGGCTGACGACATCCTCGCCACGTTGTCGGTGCAGGGCGCCGAGCAGGGCTACGACGTGCTCCTGGTGTCCGGCGACCGCGACACGATCCAGCTCGTCAACGACAAGGTGACGCTCCTGTATCCCTCGGTTCAGGGCGTCTCGCAGCTCAAGCGATACGACCCGGCCACAGTCGAGGAGCGTTACGGCGTCCGTCCGGAGCAGTACCCGGACATCGCCGCGCTCGTCGGCGAGACCAGCGACAACCTCCCCGGCGTGCCGAAGGTGGGGGAGAAGACCGCGGTCAAGTGGCTGACTCAGTTCGGCGGCCTCGATGAACTGCTCGATCGCGCCGACGAGATCAAGGGCGTCGTCGGGGGCAACCTGCGCGAGCACACGGACGCTGTCAGGCGCAACCGCAAACTCAATCGCCTGCTGACCGACGTCGAACTGCCCGTCGCACCAGCTGATCTCGCGGTCGCCCCGATCGATGCGCAGGCCGTGCGCGACATCTTCGCTCGTCTTGAGTTCCGCACTCTGCTCCCTCGTGTGTTCGATGCGGTCGGCGCGGGCGACGAGGCTGTGCACGATGAACCCGCGGTCGCGATGCCCGTCCCCGTCGAGACGTCCGTCACCGAGTTCGCGCAGTGGCTCGGCGACCAGAGCGACGAACTGGCCGTCACGCTCGTGACAGGTGGCGGCGATATCTCCCGCATCGGCGTCGCCAGTCTGACCGATCTCCGCGAGACGGATTGGAGCGACGCCACCGCCGATGCACTTCGTCTCTGGCTCGAGTCCGACACCCCCAAGGTGCTCAACGACGCGAAACCGCAGGTGAAGGCATTGCACCGCGCCGGAATCCGTCTCGGCGGACTCAGCTACGACACGCTCCTCGCGGGGTGGCTGCTGCGGCCGAGCTTCCCCGACAAGACCCTCGCGCATCTCGTCGATCGTTATCTCGACGAGAAGCTTCCGGTGGCCGACCCGACGCAACTCGTCCCCGAGACCGACGGCGCGACGCCGTCGCAAGAGGCATGGTTCACGCTGCGGACGGCCGCCGCACTGCGCGACGACCTGCCGGAGTCGGTGGCGGCTGTGCTCAGCGACATCGAGCTGCCGACGCTGCTGGCACTCGCCGACATGGAGATCGCGGGCGTCGCCGTGTCGCACGAGGTGCTCTCGACGTTCTCCGCTGAACTCGCCGCGCGCACCGACGGCCTCGCGACCGACGCGTTCGCACTGGTGGGCCGGGAGTTCAACCTCGGCTCGCCCAAGCAGCTTCAAGAGGTGCTTTTCGAAGACCTGCAGCTGCCGAAGACGCGAAAGACCAAGACCGGCTATTCGACGGATGCCGCGGTGCTCGCCGACCTTCAGGAGAGCAACCCGCATCCCTTCCTCGATCTGCTGCTGCAGCATCGCGAGGCGACCAAGCTCCGGCAGATCATCGAGTCGTTGGACACGGCGATCCGTGACGATCACCGCGTCCACACGACCTATGTGCAGACAGGAAGCCAGACAGGCCGGCTCTCCAGCACCGACCCCAACCTGCAGAACATCCCGGTGCGCACCGAGGAGTCCCGGCGCATCCGCAGCGCTTTCGAAGTGGGCGAGGGCTACGAGACTCTGCTCACCGCCGACTACTCCCAGATCGAGATGCGCATCATGGCGCATCTTTCGGGCGACAAGGGTCTGATCGAGGCATTCAACAGCGGTGAGGATCTGCACCGGTTCGTCGGTGCACGCGTCTTCGGCGTCGAACCGTCCGACGTCACCTCGGCGATGCGCACGAAGGTCAAGGCGATGTCGTACGGTCTCGTCTACGGACTCTCGGCCTTCGGCCTGTCGAAGCAGCTGCGCATCGAGCAGTCCGAGGCCAAGCAGTTGATGCTGGAGTACTTCGCGCGATTCGGTGCCGTGCGCGACTACCTGCGCGCATCTGTCGTGAAGGCCAAGGAAGACGGCTACACCGAGACGATCTTCGGCCGCCGGCGGCCATTCCCCGACCTCAGCAGCCCCAACCGCGTACTACGTGAGAACGCCGAGCGTGCCGCGCTCAATGCTCCCATCCAGGGCAGCGCAGCCGACATCATGAAGGTCGCTCTTTACGAGATCCACGCAGACCTGCGGGCGGCCGGGATGCGCTCTCGCGTCCTTCTGCAGATCCACGACGAGCTCGTGGTCGAGGTCGCGGCGGGGGAGTGGGACGCAGCCGAGAAGATCGTACGCACCCGCATGGCGGATGCTGCGGATCTCTCTGTGCCACTCGATGTCCAGGTCGGTCGAGGGCACGACTGGAACGAAGCCGCGCACTGAGCTGCGTACGGAGGCGCTGCCGTCAGTGTCGGCGCTACGCTGAAGGACATGACGACTACCCCTCGCACGCCCTCAGCGATCGACAAGGTCGCAGAAGACTGGGTCGACACACTGGTGGAGCTCGTGCCCACCCTCGGCACGTACATCGGACGCAATGACGCCAACGATCGCTATGGCGATCTGAGTCCGGACGGTCAGGAGCAGTACGCGACTGAGGTGCGCAAGACGCTCAACGCGCTGGACGACCTGAATCCGTCCGATGCTGTCGATGAGGTCACCAAAGCCGACCTCGGCAGCGAACTGAAGCTCGATCTAGAGTTCCACGAGGCCCGCTGGCATCTTCGTGATCTCAACGTCATCGCCTCGGCCGCTCAGGACATCCGTCAGGTGTACGACCTCATGCCGACCTCGACGGCTGATGACTGGTCGGTCATCGTCAAGCGTCTCGCGGCAGTGCCGCACGCTCTTCGCGGATACACCGCGACTCTGCGAGAAGGCATCGCACAGGGCGTCGTTCCCGCTCGTCGTCAGGTCTCGGAGGTCGCGGATCAGATCATCCGTTACACCGCGGACGATGGTTTCTTCGCCTCCTTCGTCGCCGGCGCCACTCCGGACGAGGGCGCACTGCCTGCGTCTCTCGCCCGCGACCTCGCCGACAGCGCATCGGCAGCGCGCGTCGCATACGACGAACTGCGTGACTTCCTCACCGGAACACTCGCGCCGGCCGCGACTGATGTGGATGCTGTGGGCCGTGAGCTCTACGCGCTCAATTCCCGCCGATTCCTCGGCGCTGAGATCGACCTCGATGAGACCTATGAGTGGGGCCGTGAAGAACTCGCCCGCATGGTGGCCGAGCAGACGGCGATAGCGAACGAGATCCTTCCCGGTTCCACTGTCGAAGAGGCAGTGGCGCATCTGGA
>Ga0247738_10000072_pt1 | contig 63322 bp, 51 predicted proteins | sample UWRJL013104B2_FD_180936 | JGI IMG/M metagenome (GOLD analysis project Ga0247738, IMG submission 180936) | Plant litter microbial communities from Arlington Agricultural Research Station in Wisconsin, United States - UWRJ-L013-104B-2 | ecosystem: Environmental > Terrestrial > Plant litter >...
TGCGGGCCGGGGTGGGGTGGGGAGCGCTGGGAGGTGGCGCGGATGGTCGGGTTGGGGCAGCGGATGGTCGGGTTGGGGCAGTGGATGCGGCATCCAGTGACACCTGTGCGAGAAGACACCCTGCGCCGACGACACCTCGCGCGACACGACACCTCGCGCGACACGCACACCTCGCGCGACGAGAAGACGGGCGCCCACGACGGGCCGGATTCCCACTTCTGGGGAAATTGCCGTAGGCTATCCCTTTGGTACTCGACTGCAGAGTGCCACGAACGTGAGCCCTCCACTGGCGTGTTTTACCCCTTAGGGAAAAACCACCCCGGAGTGGGATTCACGAACCTCTCCGTTCGAACAAGAAAGCAGCACTATCGTGACGCGCACATACACCCCGAAGGCCGGGCAGATCCAGCGTGACTGGGTCGTCATCGACGCCAATGACGTCGTTCTCGGTCGCCTCGCCTCGCACGCCGCAGCGCTCCTGCGCGGCAAGCACAAGGCCACCTTCGCCAACCACCTCGACTCGGGTGACTTCGTCATCATCATCAACGCCGACAAGGTCGCGCTGACGGGTCAGAAGCTCCAGAAGAAGATGGCTTACCGCCACTCGGGCTACCCGGGCGGCCTCACGAAGATCTCCTACGAGGAGCTCCTCGAGAAGAACCCGATCCGCGCTGTCGAGAAGGCCGTCCGCGGCATGCTCCCCAAAAACAGCCTCGGTCGTCAGCAGCTGACGAAGCTCAAGGTGTACGTCGGTGCAGAGCACCCGCACGCAGCTCAGCAGCCCAAGACGTACCCCCTCGACCAGGTCGCCCAGTAAGCGCCGCTAAGACTACTAAGGACATTCTCGTGGCTGATACTCAGGACACCACCGAAACCCCTCAGAACTACTCGACCTCCAGCCCGGAGACGGTCGAGACCGAGGCGGCTCCCCGTCCCGTTCTCAACGTTCCCGGCGCAGCCGTCGGTCGTCGCAAGCAGGCCATCGCCCGCGTGCGTCTGGTCCCCGGCTCCGGCGTCATCACGGTCAACGGCCGTACGCTCGAGGACTACTTCCCGAACAAGCTGCACCAGCAGCTGATCAACGACCCGTTCACGGTGCTGAACCTCCAGGGTGCGTACGACGTCATCGCGCGCATCTCCGGTGGCGGCGACTCTGGCCAGGCCGGCGCACTGCGTCTCGGCATCGCCCGTTCGCTGAACGGCATCGACGCGGAGAATAACCGCGCGACCCTCAAGAAGGCCGGCTTCCTCTCGCGTGACGCTCGCGTCATCGAGCGCAAGAAGGCCGGTCTCAAGAAGGCCCGCAAGGCGCCTCAGTACTCGAAGCGTTAAGCACGAGAGCCCGGATGCCGCTTTTCGGCACGGACGGCGTTCGAGGACTTGCCAACGGCATCCTCACCGCCGACCTCGCGCTCACCCTGGCCCAGGCGACTGCTGTCGTCCTGGGCCAGGGCCGCACCGCAGAGGAACGCAAGGCAGAGGGCAAGCGGCTCACCGCCGTCGTCGCCCGCGACCCGCGCATCTCCGGTGAATTCCTCGTGGCCGCAGTCTCTGCCGGCCTCGCAGCGTCCGGTGTCGACGTCCTCGACGCCGGCGTCATCCCCACTCCGGCCCTGGCGTTCCTCGTCGCGGACCGCGATGCCGACTTCGGCGTCATGGTGTCTGCCTCGCACAACCCCGCGCCGGACAACGGGATCAAGATCTTCGCCCGTGGCGGTGTGAAGCTCCCCGATCTGGTCGAGCAGCGCATCGAAGCCGCGATGGCGGGGGAGAAGCTTCAGCCCACCGGCGCCTCCGTCGGGCGCATCGAGCGGTTCTCCGACGCAGAAGACCGCTACGCGCTGCACCTGCTCGGTTCGCTGCCGCACCGCCTGGACGGCATCCACGTGGTGCTCGACTGCGCGCACGGCGCAGCATCCGGAGTCTCGCCTGAGACGTTCAACGACGCGGGCGCGCATGTGACCGTCATGGGTGCAGAACCCGACGGCATCAACATCAACGACGGCGTCGGTTCGACGCACCTCGACAAGCTCGCAGAAGCCGTCGTGCGCCTCGGCGCCGACATCGGCATCGCCCACGACGGCGACGCGGACCGCTGCCTCGCAGTGGATGCCGACGGCAACATCATCGACGGCGACCAGATCATGGCGATCCTCGCGGTGGCGATGAAGGACCGAGGACACCTCACCGACAACACGCTCGTCGCCACGGTGATGAGCAACCTCGGTCTGCACAGAGCGATGCAGGAGAACGGCATCACCGTGCGCCAGACCGGTGTCGGCGACCGCTACGTGCTGGAAGACATGAACGCCGGCGGCTACGCGCTCGGCGGCGAGCAGTCCGGCCACGTGATCATGAGCGAGTTCGCGACCACGGGCGACGGCGTGCTCACAGGGCTGCACCTGGTCGCCGAGATGGCGCGCCAGAAGAAGACGATCGCCGAGCTGGCCTCCGTCATGACCGTGTTCCCGCAGGTTCTCATCAACGTGCGAGACGTCGACAAGGATCGCTGCGCCGACGACGAAGGCGTTCAGGATGCTGTCGCCGCCGTCGAGGCGGAACTCGGTGCCACCGGACGAGTGCTGTTGCGCAAGTCGGGTACCGAACAGCTCGTTCGCGTGATGGTCGAGGCGGCGGATGCCGAGTCAGCGCAGTCCTACGCGCAGCGACTCGCCGACGTGGTCAAGGAGCGGCTCGCTCTTTAGCGAGGTAATCTCCGAGCGCATCGGCCGGGTCGCGCGGAGCGAATCCGACCTCAGTGATCCTGGACAGATCGAGCAGACTGTTGCGCGGTCGTGGGGCGATAGGCCCGGACGCTGACGCGAAGTACACATCGGTGCTCACCGGCGTGATGCGGGCGGAGTCGTGCCCGGTGCGGTGGTAGACGTCGCGGGCGATGTCCACCCAGGTGCGCGCCGGCCCCGACCCTGTGAGGTTGTAGGTGCCGTAGGGCGCCTGGGTTTCGAGCAGGTGGTGGATGCCTGCGGCGATGTCGTCGGCGAACGTGAGGCGTCCGATCTGGTCTTCGACGACGTTCGGGTCTGTGCCGCGTTCGGCGAGCGCGGCTATGGTGCGCACGAAGTTGTTGCCGTCGCCGATGACCCATGAGGTGCGGACGATGTAGTGCCGTGGTGCGGTGGCGGCGGCGAGATCGCCCGCCGCCTTGGTCTGTCCGTAGACGCTCAGCGGGCTGAACGGCGACGTCTCGGTGTACGGCTGCAGGGAGGCTCCGTCGAAGACGTAGTCGCTGGAGATGTGCATGAGCGTGATGCCGTGTTCGGCGGCGATCCGGGCGAGGAGAGCGGGAGCGGTCGCGTTGACGGTCCATGCCGCAGCGCGCCCCTCGGACGTCTCTGCCGCATCGACCGCGGTGTAGGCGGCAGCGTTGATGATGGTGGCGTAGTCACGCCAGCGCCGTGCGCTCGCAAGGTTCGGGTCGGTGATGTCGAGATCGGCACGGGTGACGTACTCGATGTGCGGGGCGTCGCCGTAGTGTGCGTGAATGGCGCGCCCGACCTGCCCGTCGGCACCGGTCACCAGCATCCGTCGCGGCGGGATCGGGGTGACGTCGGAGAGCCGCGGGTGGGCTCTGTCCTTCTCGGAGACCTCGACATCGCTCAGCGGGATGGGCCAGTCGATCGCGGCGGTCTCGTCGGCGAGGTTCAGGAACGCGTAGTCGACGTCCGGCGACCAGTGGTCGTTGACGAGGTACGTGTACGCGGTGTTCGGCTGGAGCGTCTGGTACGAATTGCCGACGCCGCGTGGCACGAAGATCGCCCGCGAAGGGTCGATCTCGGCGGTGAAGACCGCGCCGAACGTGGGGCCCTCGCGGAGATCGACCCAGGCACCGAAGATGCGCCCTGTGGCGACCGACACCCACTTGTCCCAGGGCTCGGCATGGATGCCGCGGGTCGTTCCGGTCGCGTCATTGAAGGAGATGTTGTTCTGGACCGGCCCGAAATCCGGCAGGCCGAGGGCGGTCATCTTCTCCCGCTGCCAGTTCTCCTTGAACCAACCACGGGAATCCCCGCGCACGGGCAGCTCGAACAGCACCAGCCCGGGGATCGGTGTCTCGATCCGCTGCAGATTCTTGCCGACGATGTCGCTCACTGGCCCTTCCCCGCATAAATCGCCTCGGTGGCGTCCTTCGCCGGCGCCCACCAGTCTTCATTCGCCCGATACCAGTCGATCGCCGCAGCCAGTCCCTGTTCGAAATCACTGTACGCGGGCCTCCAATCGAGTTCGTGGCGCAGCTTGGACGAGTCGATCGCGTAGCGCAGGTCGTGCCCGACGCGATCGGTGACCTGGTCGTATGCATCGGAGGGGTGGCCCATCAGCGCCAGGATCTGCTCGACGACGTCCCTGTTGGTCCTCTCCCCGTCGGCGCCGATCAGATACGTCTCACCGATGCGGCCTTTCTCGAGAATCGTGAGCACGGCGGAGGAATGGTCATCGGCGTGGATCCAGTCGCGCACGTTCTGACCCGCTCCGTAGAGCTTGGGCCGGATGCCGCGGATCACGTTCGTGATCTGGCGGGGGATGAACTTCTCGACGTGCTGGTACGGCCCGTAGTTGTTCGAACAGTTCGAGATCGTGGCCTGCACACCGAACGAGCGGACCCACGCCCGCACGAGCAGATCCGACCCGGCCTTCGTCGACGAGTACGGTGATGAGGGGTTGTACGGGGTCGATTCTGTGAAGCGCCCGGGGTCGTCGAGCTCCAGATCGCCGTACACCTCGTCAGTGGAGATGTGGTGAAAGCGCACCCCGTGACGACGCGCGGCCTCCAGCAGCGTGTACGTGCCCACGATGTTGGTGTCCACGAAAGGATGCGGATCATCCAGCGAGTTGTCGTTGTGCGACTCCGCCGCGTAGTGCACGACAGCATCCGCCTCCGCGAACAGCGTCGAGACGAGCGCGGCATCCGTGATGTCGCCATGCACGAACGCCACCCTGTCCTCCGGCAGCCCCGCCAACGACGCCCGATTGCCCGCATAAGTCAGCGCATCGAGGACAGTGACATGGTCATCGGTGTTCGCCACCACGTGGCGCACGAAGTTGGACCCGATGAACCCGGCACCGCCGGTGACCAGCAGCCTCATCGCTCACCCCGCTCGAGCAGCTCGAGCAGGTACTTGCCGTATCCCGACTTCACCAGCTGCTCCCCTCGAGAGCGCAGCCCGTCGTCGTCGAGGAAACCCTGCCGCCACGCGACCTCTTCCGGCACGCCGATCTTCATGCCGGTGCGTCGTTCCATGGTGCGGACGTAGTCGGCGGCATCCGTCATCTGATCGAACGTTCCGGTGTCGAGCCATGCCGTCCCGCGAGGGAGCACCTCGACCTGCAGCTTGCCGCGGCCCAGATATTCGCGGTTCACGTCGGTGATCTCGTATTCGCCGCGCGCGCTCGGCTGCAGCCCGCGGGCGATTCCGACGACGTCGTTGTCGTAGAAGTAGAGACCCGGCACGGCATAGTTGCTCTTCGGCGAGACGGGCTTCTCCTCCAGGGACACCGCCGTTCCTGCGCTGTCGAACTCGACGACGCCGTACGCCTGCGGTTCGGCGACCCAGTATGCGAAGATCGCGCCCCCGTCGATGTCGGAGAATCGCGTGAGCTGCGTGCCGAGTCCCTGCCCGTAGAGCAGGTTGTCGCCCAGCACGAGAGCCACCGGATCATCGCCGATGAAGTCCGCGCCGATCGTGAACGCTTGGGCCAGGCCGTCCGGCGACGCCTGCTGCGCGAACCGGATGCTGATCCCGAACTGCGACCCGTCGCCGAGCAACCGTTCGAAATGCGCCGCATCGTGCGGCGTCGTGATCACCAGGATGTCGTCGATGCCGGCCAGCATCAATGTCGACAGCGGGTAATACACCATCGGCTTGTCGTACACCGGCACCAGCTGTTTCGAGACTCCGAGCGTGATCGGATGCAGCCGGGTTCCAGAGCCCCCAGCAAGAATGATCCCCTTCATGAAACTCCCCAGTTTCGAGACCCGCACTCCCCAGAATGCGACCTCCCCTGCGGTACGGCTTCCCCGAGCTGTCCCGCTCCGCACAGCGTAGCCGAACGGGGACCGGTCCGACAGAGGGCATCAGCTCACTGAACGACGTGCAGCGTCTCGCCGTCTTCCCGGTAGTGCTCGCCGGTCTCCTGGCACACCCATTCCTCGGCCTCGCGTACCAGCGGACGACCAGCGCGCCCCACCCACCCCACGCGGCGTGCCGGAACGCCGACGACGAGCGCGTGAGCCGGCACATCCTTGGTGACGACGGCGCCGGCGGCGACCAGCGCCCACGCCCCGATCGTCACAGGTGCGATGCACACGGCGCGACCACCGATCGACGCGCCCTCCTCGATCGTCACGCCGACGGCGTGCCAGTCATCCGCCGACTTGGCTGAGCCGTCGGGGTTCACCGCGCGTGGGAACTCGTCGTTGGTCAGCACGGCGGCCGGGCCGACGAACACGCCGTTCGCCAGGCGGGCGGGCTCATAGATCAGCGCATAGTTCTGGATCTTGCAGTTGTCGCCGAGGACGACATCGGGTCCGATGTAGGCACCGCGCCCGATGTTGCAGCCCGTACCGATCTGCGCGCCTTCGCGCACTTGCGCGAGATGCCAGACACGCGAGTCATCGCCTATCGACGCACGCTCGTCGACATCTGCTGTGGATTGGATGCTGGCTGATGCTGCAACGCTCATGCGGACTCCAGGCTCATCTTCACGGCGGCCTCGGCGGATGCGCCTCAGCACAGGGCCGGCGCCGACCCCAGAAGAAAAAGAGTGACGCCGAGCGACCTGGCCGCTATAGTAACGCTCGGGACGGTTTGCTGCGTCCGCTCGTTCTGGGGATGAGCGGTGAAGGCGCGCAGATCGTATGGGTCGCGTGTGTGAGCGCAGCGATCGAACTGGGGAAACTGGGGAGCATGGGGAACACATCCGTTCGCCGTACGAAGTCCGCGCACCGTGTGGGGCGACTTTCGGCTGCGTTGGCGACAGTTTTTGCGGTTGTTGCGAGCGGACTCGCGACCCTCCCGACACAAGCTGTGGCGGCCGATGGCTCGTCGTGCGGTGCCGACATCAACCCGATCGTCTGCGAGAACTCGAAGCAGGGCACCGAGCCGGAGATCTGGGACATCAGCGGCGCGGGAGACCCGACGATCCAGGGGTTCGCGACCGACATCTCGGTCAACATCGGGCAACGCATCGACTTCAAGATCGACACGGATGCCGTCGCCTATTCGATCGACGTCTATCGCACCGGTTGGTACCAGGGCCTCGGTGCACGCAAGATCGATTCGGTCACGCCGTCGGCCACTCTTCCGCAGGACCAGCCCGAGTGCATCTCTGACATCGCGACCGAACTGTACGACTGCGGCACCTGGCACGTCTCGGCGTCGTGGAACGTGCCGGCCGACGCCGTCTCCGGCGTCTACGTCGCGAAGCTGACCCGTGCAGACACCGGTGGGTCGAGTCACATCACCTTCATCGTCCGCCACGACGGCAACACGTCAGACATCGTCTTCCAGACCTCAGACCCGACGTGGCACGCGTACAACACGTACGGCGGCTCCGACTTCTACCAAGGTGCGGCCAACGGGCGCGCGTACAAGATCAGTTACAACCGGCCGTTCGCGACGCGGGGCGGAACAGAGGCCCGCGACTTCTACTTCAGCGCCGAATACGCCACCGTGCGGTTCATGGAGCGCAACGGCTATGACATGACCTACATCGCCGGCGTCGACACCGACCGCCGAGGCAGCGAGCTCTTGAATCACAACGTCTTCCTCTCGGTCGGGCACGACGAGTACTGGTCGGGAGCGCAGCGCGCCAACATGGAGGCCGCCAGGGACGCCGGGGTCAACATGCAGTTCCTCACCGGCAACGAGGGTTACTGGCGCACCCGCTACGAGACCTCCGCGGACGAATCGGCAACGGCCTACCGCACGCTCGTCTCATACAAGGAGACCTGGGGCAACGGCAAGATCGACGACACCTCGCCGGAATGGACCGGCACCTGGCGCGACCCGCGATTCGCCGACGCCGCACAGGGCGGGCATCTTCCCGAGAACGCGCTCACTGGAACCATGTACATGGTCAACGACGTCTCCTATCCCGTGACCGTCACCTCCGAAGAGGGAGACATGCGCCTCTGGCGCAACACCGGGCTCGACTCGATTCCCGAGGGGCAGTCCGAGCCGCTGGGCGATCAGACCGTGGGCTACGAGTCCAACGAAGACGTCGACAACGGCTTCCGGCCGGAGGGCCTCATCCGTCTGTCGACCATGATCGGCGGCACACCTCAGTACCTTCGCGACTACGGCAATACGGTCACGGCCGGTACGACTGAGCACCACATCACGCTCTACCGTGCGCCCAGCGGCGCCCTCGTATTCTCAGCGGGCAGCGTGCAGTGGGGCTGGGGGCTCGACAGCACGCACGACGTGTCGCGTCCCGCAGCGGATCCGCGCATGCAGCAGGCGCAGGTGAACCTCCTCGCGGACATGGACGCGCAGCCCGCGACGCTCATGGAAGGACTCGCTGCGGCGTCGAAGAGTGCCGATACGACGGCGCCGACGACCGTCATCACGTCGCCGGCAGAGGGGGAGCAGATTCCCCACGGCGCTCGCGTCACTGCGTCCGGCACAGCGACGGATGCCGGGGGCAGGGTCGCCGGCGTGGAAGTGTCCACCGACGGCGGCAGCTCATGGCACCCGGCAGAGGGCACGACGAACTGGACCTACTCCTACATTCAGCAGGGGGCGGGCCAGGCGACTGTGATCGCCCGGGCCATCGATGACAGCGCGAATTACTCCGCCGCGGGCACCACCCGCAGCGTCGCGGTCGCCGGCCCATACTCCGCCCAGGGCGAGGCGGTGCCGACACTCGCCTCATCCGACGACACGCAGCCCGTGGAGCTCGGCCTGCGTATCACACCGGCAGCCGATGGATATGTCACGGGTGTCCGGTTCTACAAAGGAAGCCGCAACATCGGTACGCACACCGGATCTCTCTGGTCGACCGACAGCGAGCAGCTCGCCAGTGTGACATTCGTCGGCGAGACCGCGACGGGATGGCAGTCCGCGCTCTTCAGCACGCCGGTCGAAGTCTCCGCCGGCACCGAGTACGTGGTCTCATACACGGCGCCGCAGGGCGGGTACGCGTACGTCGACAACTTCTGGCCGTACCTCGCGCAATCCTCGTCGCCGGTGGCCGTGACCTCGGGCGTCGGGTCGGCGAGCCCCGGCCTCTACGGCCACGCCGGTTCGTTCCCGACGAACACCTGGGGCGACTCGAACTACTACGTCGACGTGATCTTCGACTCCGTGCTCGATTCGACGGTGCGGATCGCCGCGCGGGAGCCGGCTGCAGGAAGCTCGAGTGCGCCGACAGACACCGACGTCACCGCGGTCTTCACCGCTGACGTGGTCTCCGCGCAGCTTGCGGTGAAGGATGCTGCCGGTGCAGCCGTCGACGGCACGAGCTCGTACGACGCGGCGACCCGCACCGTGCGCTTCGCGCCCGCGGCAGAGTTCGATGCGATGACGAAGTACACCGTCACCGTCACGGCGACAACGCCGGCAGGAGTGGACTTCGACGCGGGCGGTGCCTGGACGTTCACGACCGCTGCGCCTGTCGTGCCCGAGGGACAGTGCCCCTGCTCGATCTACACCGACCTCGATCGACCCCTGATGTCTGCCGATGCGGACCCGGACTCGGTGACGCTGGGAACACGGTTCACCGTGTCCGAGCCGGGGCTCGTGACCGCTGTCCGGTTCTACAAGGGCCTCGGCAACAACGGCACCCACGTCGGCGCACTCTGGACGGCGGCAGGGCAGCCGCTCGGTGAGGTGACCTTCAGCGACGAGACGACATCGGGGTGGCAGACCGCCACGTTCGCCACACCCATCGCATTGCAGCCCGGCACCGAGTACATCGTGTCGTACAAGGCACCGAACGGGCATTACGCGGTGACGCCATCGGCATTCGCCGACGGGTACTCTCGCGGCCCGATCTCGGTACCGGCCAACGGTGGGACCTTCACCTACGGCGAGGGGATCCCGACGCAGACCAGCACCACGAGCTTCTTCGTGGACATCGTCTTCGAGACCACGGTCGTCGGTCCGGTCACCACCTCGATCACTCCCGCCCCTGGGGCCACCGGCGTCGACCGCGGCGTCTCGATCGCGGCCACCTTCAACGAGGCTCTCTCAGGGGCTCCGACTGTCGAGGTCACGGCGGACGGAGATGTCGTCGACGGCACGGTCACCGTGTCGAGCGATGCGAAGACGGTGACCTTCGATCCCGCCGAATCGCTGCCGTACGGGGCTGTCGTCGCGGTCACGATCAGCGATGTCAGCGGCGCATCCGGAGACGGATCCGACCGGAGCTGGGCGTTCACCGTCGAGACGGATCCCGCGACGACCGTATACAACTTCTTCGGCAGCGGATCGCCGTCGGCGGCACCGGCGAATGACGCGGCGTCGGTCGAACTCGGGATGTCCTTCCAGAGTTCGGTACCGGGTCGGGTGACCGCGCTGCGTTTCTTCAAAGCAGCCGGGGACACGGGCGCTCACACAGGTACGCTGTGGTCTTCGACAGGTCAGGCGCTCGCAAGCGTCGTCTTCCAGAACGAGACCGCATCCGGATGGCAGCGGGCAGTGCTTTCGGCTCCCGTCACGATCGTCGCAGGCCAGAAGTACACCGTCTCGTATCTGTCTCCGCAGGGACGGTATGTCACGTCCGGCGGCTACTTCTCCACTGCGAAGACCAGTGGTCCGCTGACGGCGGATGCTTCGGTCAACGGCACCTTCCGCTACGGCGGCGGTGGGACGATGCCGACATCGACGTTCGGCGCCTCGAACTACTTCGTGGACGTCGATTTCATCGCCGGTACCGCAACCGAACCCGCGGTCGCTGTCGTTGCTAAGACCCCCACCGGTACTGACGTCGCCGTCACGGCTGAGGTCACGGCCGAGCTGAGCCAGGACGCGCCCGCGCCCACGATCACGCTTTCGGCGGGTGGCGCAGCAGTCGCCGGATCGACGTCTTATGACCAGGCGACCAAGACGATCAGGTTCACGCCTGCGGCGGATCTCGCACTTGCCACGACGTACACCGCGGTCGTGCGGCTCGACGGTCAGCAGCTCGACGTCTGGCAGTTCACCACGATCGAGCCGGACCTACCAGGGGCGACGGACACCATCTTCGGTGAGGCGACGCCTGACATCGCGTCCGCCTCGGATTCCGATTCGGTCGAAGTCGGCACGGCGTTCACCGTGGCGCGCGCCGGTCAGGTGACGGCGATCCGCTTCTACAAAGGGGCGGCGAACACCGGCGCCCACATCGGCAACCTCTGGGATGAAGCCGGAAACGTGCTCGCCACGGTCGCATTCGAGAACGAGACGGCATCGGGGTGGCAGCGTGCGGCGCTCTCGTCGCCGGTGCAGGTCTCGCCGGGAAGCACGTACGTGGTCTCGTATCTGGCCCCGAACGGGCGTTACGCAATATCGTCGGCGTACTTCACCTCGGCCAGGACCAGCGGATCGATCACTGCTCCCGGCGGTGCGAACGGCCGGTTCGCGTACGGGCCGGAAGGCGGGTTCCCGACCGGTGCGTGGAACTCGTCGGCGTACTTCGTGGATGCCGAGATCGTGTTCGGTTCGGGATCACCGGCCCCGACGCCTACGCCGGCACCGACACCCACTCCGGCACCGACACCCACTCCGACACCCACTCCGGCACCGACTCCGACGCCGACTCCCACTCCGGAGCCGACACCGACACCGACTCCGGTGCCCGCCGTCGTCGTCTCGACGAAGACGCCCGTCGTCAACGAAGGCGACGTCGCACCGACGACCACGGTGACAGCGGTGCTGGCATCCGATGTGCCGTCGGCGACGCTGTCGCTTCTCGCGGGTGCTGCCCCGGTCGCGGGTGAATCGACCTACGACTCCGCGACGCGAACAGTGACGTTCACGCCTGCGGAACCGCTCGATTGGTCGAAGACGTACACCGCCACTGTGGCCGCCGAAGGCGTGACGATCACCGATCCGAGCTGGAGCTTCACGACGACCGACGCACCGCAGACCGTGGATGTGACGACCATCTTCGGCGATGCCGTGCCGCAGACCCCGTGGTGGAACGATCCGGACGGGGTGCAGGTCGCGACCAGGTTCACCGTCGACACGGCGGGGGCGGCCACCGGCGTCCGGTTCTACAAAGGCACGAACACGAACCAGCACACCGGTTACCTCTGGAACGCCGACGGAACGAAGCTCGCCGAAGTCGAGTTCACGAGCGAGACGGCGGACGGCTGGCAGACGGCCGCCTTCGCCACTCCCGTCGTCCTCGAACCGGGCGTCGAGTATCGCGTGGGTCTGTACAGCCCGTTCGGTCGATATGCCCTGGACATCGGCACGCTCGCCGCCGAGACGACCACAGGACATTTCACAGTCCCGGCGAACGGCAGTGCCTGGATCTATTCGCGGGAGTTCCCCACGAATGCATCCACCAACAACTACTGGGTCGACGTGATGTTCGACCCGGTCGAATGACTTTCATCGTACGAACACCGTGATGACACGAGGGGAAGAAGTGAGGGGAATCATGACGGAAACATTGAACGTCGCCGTGGTCGGTGCAGGGTACTGGGGACCCAATCTCGCGCGGAACTTCCGCGCGAGCGCCGAATGGAATCTGGCCGCGATCTGCGACCTCGACATCGAGCGCGCGCAGGGCGTCGCAGACGGCATCGGAGGTGTACCGGTCACAGCGAGCCTTGACGAGGTGCTCGCCGATCCGTCGATCGACGCCATCGCCATCGCCACGCCGGCACGCACGCACCACCCGATCGCCCTGGCCGCGCTCGAGGCAGGCAAGCACGTGATGGTCGAGAAGCCGCTGGCTGATGAGCAGCATCGGGGCGAGGACATGGTCGCTCGTGCGAACGAACTGGGGCTCGTCCTCATGGCCGATCACACCTACTGCTACACGCCGGCGGTGCTCAAGATCCGTGAGTTGATCGCGGACGGCGCGCTCGGCGAGATCCTGTTCGTCGACAGCGTGCGCATTAACCTCGGACTCATCCAGCCCGACGTCGACGTGTTCTGGGACCTCGCGCCGCACGATCTGTCGATCATGGATTTCGTGCTCCCCGGCGGACTCGACACGACATCGGTGTCGGCGCACGGTGCCGACCCGCTGCGCACAGGCAAGGCATGCGTGGGGTACCTCGCCATGCCACTGGCCGGCGGTGCGATGGCCCACATCCACGTGAACTGGCTGAGCCCGACCAAGATCCGCCAGATGGTGATCGGCGGAACCAAACGCACCCTGGTCTGGGACGACCTCAACCCGCAGCAGCGGATCAGCGTGTACGACCGCGGTGTGGACATCGCCTCGGTCACGAAGTCGGCCTCCGCCGTCGCTCGTGACGCCAACATCTCGTATCGGCTCGGGGACACCTGGTCACCTGCACTGCCCGAACGTGAAGCACTCGGCAACGTCGTCACGGAGTTCGCTTCGGCGATCAACGAGGACCGCCAGGCTCGCACCAGCGGTCAGGCGGGCCTGCGCGTGCTCTCCGTGCTCGACGCCGCACGCCGCAGCCTCGCTGCCGGCGGCGCGCCTGCGCCCATGTTCCTCGACATCCAGCCCGTGAGGAGCGCAGCATGACCGCAATCGAAGGCGCCGGCATCCTTGTCACAGGTGGCGCGGGAACGATCGGTTCGACCCTCGTCGATCAGCTCCTCGACGCGGGCGCCGCACACGTGGACGTGATCGACAACCTCGTGCGCGGACGTCGAGCGAACCTCGATGACGCCCTCGCTACGGGACGCGTCGAACTCATCGACGGCGACATCCGCGATGCGAAACTCGTCGACGAACTCGTCGCCGACAAGGACATCGTGTTCCATCAGGCCGCGATCCGCATCACGCAGTGCGCCGAAGAGCCGCGCCTCGCCCTCGAGGTGCTGGTCGACGGCACATTCAACGTCGTGGAATCGGCAGCGAAGCACCGGGTGAAGAAGCTCGTCGCCGCATCGAGCGCGTCGGTGTACGGCATGGCCGAAGAGTTCCCGACCACCGAGCGTCACCACCACGAGAACAACGACACGATCTACGGCGCGGCGAAGACCTTCAACGAAGGACTCATCCGCAGCTTCCGCGCGATGCAGGGCCTCGACTACGTCCTGCTGCGCTACTTCAACGTGTACGGCCCCCGCATGGACGTCCACGGCGTCTACACCGAGGTGCTGGTCCGCTGGATGGAGCGCATCGTCGACGGCAAACCGCCGCTGATCTTCGGCGACGGACAGCAGACCATGGACTTCGTGTGCGTGCCTGATATCGCACGCGCGAACGTGCTCGCCGCCAGGTGCGACATCGTCGAGGGCACCTACAACATCGCAAGCGGCACGGAGTCGAGCCTGCTCGAGCTCGCCGAGTCGCTTCTGCGCGTCATGGGCTCTGACCTGGATGTGGAGCACGGACCGGAGCGGGCCGTGAACGGTGTCGCACGACGCCTGGCCGACATCACCGCCGCGAAGCGCGATCTCGGATGGGAGCCGACGATCGATGTCGAAGAAGGACTCGAGCGGCTCGTCGAATGGTGGACGCCGCTGCGCGATGAGATCGCCGCCGGCCGGGCGGTGGATGCGCGATGAGCGATCGCATCAACGTCATGGTGCCCTGGCTGGGCCAGGAAGAAGCGGATGCCGTGGCCGAGGTCATCGCGAGCGGCTGGGTGGCGCAGGGCCCGCGAGTCGCGCGCTTCGAGCAGGAGTTCGCGAACGCGATGCAGGCGCCGTTCGGGGTGGCGACGACGAGCTGCACCACCGCGCTGCACCTCGCGCTGGTCGTGGCGGGGATCGGACCCGGCGACGACGTCGTGATCCCCTCGTTCTCCTTCATCGCCACGACGAACGCCGTGCGTTACGTCGGCGGCACGCCGGTCTTCGCCGAAGTGGATGCCGTCACCGGAAACGTCACGGGATCGACCATCGGCGCCGCGTTGACGCCGGAGACGAAGGCCGTGATCGTGGTCGATCAGGGTGGCGTGCCCGTCGACCTCGACGATGTCCGCCGGATCACCGATCCTCGCGGCATCGTCGTTGTGGAGGACGCTGCATGCGGCGCCGGATCGACCTACAAGGGTCGCCCGGTGGGTGTCGGAGCCGACATCGCGACATGGTCGTTCCACCCGCGCAAGCTCCTCACCACGGGGGAGGGCGGCATGATCACCACCGCGCGTGAGGACTGGGCCGTGCGCGCCAAGCATCTCCGCGAGCACGCGATGAGCGTCTCCGCGGCAGAACGGCATGCGTCCGTGCTGCCACCGGCCGAGGAGTACTCCGAGATCGGGTTCAACTTCCGGATGACCGACCTGCAGGCCGCCGTCGGCCTCGTGCAGCTCACGCGGCTTCCCGCTGTCGTCGAGCGCCGCCGTGAGATCGCTGCCCGCTATCAGGACGCGATCGCCGGGATCCCTGGTCTGCGCGCTGTCGTGGATCCGGCCCACGGCACGAGCAACTTCCAGTCCTTCTGGGTCGAGGTGCAGGGCGAGTACCCGACCGACCGCGACGGGCTGCTGGTGGCGCTCGCGAACGCCGACATCTCCGCGCGGCGGGGGATCATGGCCGCTCACCGGCAGCTGCCCTATCGAGAGCTCACGCCCGAGTCGGGGCTGCCGATCACCGAACGACTCAACGACCGCACCCTGATCCTTCCGGTGTTCCACACTCTCAGTGCGCACGACCAGGAGCGAGTCATCGCAGTGCTGAAAAAGCCAGGAGGTGCATCCGAATGACCGAGGCGGAGGGGGTTCTGCTGGTCGGGGCGAGTGGATTGGCCAGAGAAGTACTGGCTGCGGGAATGGTGGGAGTCGTCGGGATCCTCGACGACGATGCCGCACTGCACGGCACGGTGATCGGCGGTATGCCCGTGCTGGGCGCGATCGACTCGGCAGCCGATCGCGAAGAGCAGCTGCTCGTCTGCATCGGCCCGAGCGCGCCTCGCCGTCAGGTGGTGCAACGACTGCGCGACCTGGGCGTCACGACAGAACGGTTCGCCGTGTTCGCGGCTCGTTCAGCGCGGATCGGCACGTCCAGCGATATCGGTGCGGGGAGCATCGTGCTGGACGGCGTGGTCATCACTGCGGATGCCGCGCTCGGAGAGCACGTCGTCGTCATGCCGAACTGCACGATCACGCACGACGACGTCATCGATGATTTCGCGACGCTCGCCTCGGGCGTCTCGCTCGGGGGCTCCGTGCGGATCGGCGAGGCCGCGTACGTCGGCATGAACGCCTCGGCCAGGCAGGGCGTGACCATCGGCGTAGAGGCAACCGTCGGCATGGGCAGCGTCGTCCTCGTGGATGTGCCGGATCAGCAGACCTGGGCCGGAGTGCCGGCACGAGAACTGGGAGCGGACTCATGAGCGCGAAGGTGCCATTCCTCGATCTGGCGGCACAGCAGGCCGAGGTCGCCGATGAGGTGTTCAAGGGCTGGAGGACTCAACTCGAGACGGCAGCGTTCGTCGGCGGTCCCGAGGTCGCTGCGTTCGAGCGGGAGTACGCAGAGTACATCGGCGTGCAGCACGTCGTCGGCGTATCCAATGGAACGGATGCTCTCGAGCTCGCATACCGCGCCGTCGGCGTTCGCGCCGGTGACGAGATCATCATGCCGGCGAACACGTTCATCGCGACGGCGGAGGCAGCATCGCGCCTCGGCGCAGTGCCGGTGTTCGTCGACGTGGACGACGACCACCTGCTGATCGATCCAGGCGCCATCGAGGCGGCCATCACCGAGCGGACCCGCGCGATCGCGCCCGTCCACCTGTTCGGGCAGACCGCGCCGATGGAGCACATCGCGACGATCGCAGAGAAGCACGACCTGGTCATCATCGAGGATGCTGCGCAGTCGCAGGGTGCATCCGGCCCGGCGGGCCGCGCCGGCGCACTGGGGCGCGTCGCCGCCACGAGCTTCTACCCGGGCAAGAACCTGGGGGCGGCAGGCGACGCCGGTGCGGTGATGACGAATGATCCGGCGATCGCCGACATCGTCAGGAACCTCGGCGGACACGGCAGCAGCGTCAAGTACGTGCACGACCGGGTCGGCATGAATGCGCGGCTGGATGCTGTGCAGGCGACTGTGCTGCGTGCCAAGCTGCGGCGACTGGACGGCTGGAATGCCGCACGTCGCGCGGCCGCCGCACGATATGCGGAGCTGCTCGCCGGCGTCGACGGCATCCGCATCCCGGCGGTGCGGCCGGGCAACGATGACGTGTGGCACCTCTACGTCGTCCGTGTCGATGAGCGCGACCGCGTGCTGGCTGATCTCGGCGACGCGGGCATCGGTGTCGGCATCCACTACCCGACACCTGTGCACCTGACCGCCGCGTATCAGGGACTCGGATACCGGCAGGGGCAGTTCCCCGTCGCAGAGGCGGCAGCGCAGCGCATCCTCTCGTTGCCGATGTTCCCGCACTTGACCGACGAGCAGCAGATGACTGTCGTGAGCGCCATCCAGGCATCGGTGCGGTCATGACTACCGACCCGACCGAAGTCTCCGTGACGCGTCGAGCGTCGCGGGCGTTCGGCTGGAGCTTCGGCAACACCGTGTTCTCGAGACTCGGCACGCTGGCCATCGGTGTCGCGCTCGCGCGGATGCTCGGGCCGGAGGAGTTCGGCATCTTCGCCATCGCGACAGTGACGCTGCTGGCCGTGCTGAGCTTCAACGAGCTCGGCGTGAGCCTCGCGGTGATCCGCTGGCGGGATGCACCGGCGACGATCGCGCCGACGATCAACACGATCGCGGTCGGCAGCAGTGCGCTGCTGACGGCGGCGGTGATCTTCGGTGCACCGTGGATCTCGGCGCTGCTCGGAGATGTGCGTGCCGCGCCCGTCGTGCAGGTGATCGCCATCTCGATCCTGCTCAACGGCCTGGTCGCCACATCGGCCGCCGTGATGCAGCGCGAATTCATGCAGAAGCAGCGCACGATCGCCGACCAGGTGAACACCTGGCTGGGTGCTGGGCTCTCACTGCTCTTCGTCTTCCTCGGCTGGGGGGCGATGAGCCTGGCGATCGGCCGGCTGATCGCCAGCATCGTCTTCGGGATCATGATCATCCGATGGTCGCCCGTACCGTACCGCTTCGGCTGGGACTCGGCGATCGCGCGACGCCTCTTCCGCTTCGGCCTGCCGCTCGCCGCGGCGAGCATCGTCGTGTTCGCCTCCGGGTACGCCGACCAGATGATCGTCGGCTCCCTGCTCGGGGCTCAGGCTCTCGGCTTCTACGTGCTCGCTTTCAACCTCGCGAGCTGGCCGGTGTCGATCTTCTCGCTGCCGCTGCGCGCCGTCGCACCGGCGGCGTTCTCCGCGCTCAAGAGCGAGCCGGAGCGCATGTCGAAGAACTTCACCCGCGTGCTCGCGATCCTCTCCTGCGTCGCGATCCCGGTGTGCCTAGCGGTCAGCGGCGCGGCGGATCCCGTCGTCGAGTTCGTGTACGGCTCCGCGTGGATATCCGCGGCCGAACCACTCATGTGGCTGGCTGCGCTGGCAGCGCTGAAGATCTGGTTCGAGCTGGCGTACGACTATCTCGTCGTCGCCGGCCGCTCGAGTATCGTGCTGCTCATCCAGGCATGCTCCTTCGTCGCAGCCCTCCCGCTGATGCTGTTCGTCGCCGAGCCGTACGGGGTGGCGGGCGTCGCCGCCGTCCAGTTCGGGGTCGGACTCGTGATCGTCGCGCCGCTCTATGTCTGGAGCCTCGCTCGCATCGCGGTCAGAGCGCGCGCGGTGATGGCCGCGGTCGCGATACCGGTGGTCGCCGGCGTCGTCGCCTGGGGCGTGGGCTGGTTGCTGAGTCGGACGATCGGCGTGCCGTTCTTCGCAGCTGCAGCCACAGGGCTCTTCTCGGTGCTGATGGTCGCTGCGCTCTGCTGGCGACAGCGCGGCGATCTGCGACTCCTTCGCGCAGCTGCATGGGGCAAGGAGACGGCGTGAAGATCCTCGTGTACCCCCATGATCTGAACATGGGCGGCAGCCAGACGAACGCGATCGAGCTCGCCGCCGCTGTGACCGCCCTCGGGCACGAGTGCATCGTCTACGGACGCAGGGGATCTCTGTGCACACGAATCGAGGAGCTCGGCCTGGAGTTCGTCGAGTCGCCGGATCCTGGGCGGCGACCGTCTCTCTCGATCGCGCGCGATCTGAAGGCGCTCGTCCGAAGCAGAGGGATCGACATCATCCACGGTTACGAGTGGCCGCCAGGGCTGGAAGCGGCCGCCGCGGCCGAGGGCGCGGTGGACGTCGCAGCGGTGTGCACTGTGATGTCGATGGCCGTCGCCCCGTTCCTGCCGCGGTCGCTGCCGCTCGTCGTCGGCACTCAGCAGATCTCGGCCACTGAGCAGGCGCGTGGTCGAAGCCGTGTCCATCTGATCGAGCCTCCTGTCGACCTCGATCACAACCGACCTGTCGACGACGCCACCGTCGCACAGTTCCGCCGGAAGTGGGAGCTGAGCGATCTTCCCATCATGGTCGTCGTCAGTCGCCTCGTCCCCGAGCTCAAATCCGAAGGCATCCTCACCGCGATCGAGGCTGCCGGAGCGCTCGGCCGCACGACCCCGTTCCAGCTCCTGATCGTGGGCGACGGCAAGGCCCGACCCGCCATGGAGGCGGCCGCCGCTCAGGTGAACGAACAGCTCGGCCGTCGCGCCGTCGTGTTCACCGGCGAACTCGCCGACCCAAGAGCGGCATACGCTGCGGCAGACATCATGCTCGGTATGGGCGGCTCTGCGCTGCGGTCGCTCGCCTTCGCGAAGCCGCTGATCGTGCAGGGCGAACTCGGATACTTCCGCACGCTGACCGAGGAGACCGCTGACGAGTTCCGCTGGCAGGGCTGGTACGGGGTCGGCGAAGGGGTCGCCACCGGCCTTCACCGACTGACAGCCGAGCTTGCGCCGCTGCTGTCGGATGCGCCGCTGAGGCTGGAGCTCGGTGCGTTCGGTCGGCGGCTCGTCGAGGAGTTCTCCCTCGAGCGCGCGGCGAAGCGGCAGCTGGCGATCTACCAGGACGCATTCGCGACGCGCGCCCAGCAGAAGCGGCAGCTGCGCGAGGCGGTTCGCTCGTTCTCCGGTCTCGCCGGCTACCACGTGGGGCAGCGCATCGCCCGCCTGCGGGGCAGCCAGCGCACCGATGACTTCAATGCGGAGCCCGTCGCCTCGCGCGGTGGATCAGAGAGACCGACCGCAGCGTCGGCGTCGTCCGACGGTCCGATCCTCTGGTTCCCCGGTGTCGGGTGGGACACTCTGGCGGGGACCGACCGGCACCTCGCGATGGAGATCGCCAGGGAGCAGCAGATCATCTGGGTCGACACACCGCACTCCGTGCTGCGCCGCCGAGACCGTGTGCTCCCCGCCGTCAGCCATCCGCACCCGAACATCGTGCGACTGCGAGCGAGCACGATCGCCGGAGTCCAGCGCCCGCTGCTGCGCGACCTCGCCAACCGTCGTCGCGCAGCTGCCGCACGCCGGTATCTCGCCGGCGAGGGACTGCTGCCGAGTGCAGTGATCGCCTCCACGACCGCCCCGATGCTCGACCTCATCGACGACCTGCCCGGGCGACGCGTCTACTACGCCACGGACGATTATGTGGAGGCGGCGAACATCTGGGGAGTGAGCAGGCACTACCTGAGCGCCGCGCGCGAGCGCAATCTGCACAGTGCCGACGTGGTGCTGTCCGTCACGCGCGAGCTCGGCCGGCACCTGGAACGGGGAACCGCGCTGTCGCACTGGCTCCCCAACGGCGCAGAACTCGGACGGTTCGCCGGAATCGAGACGACCGAGCCCGCATCGGTGGGGCTCGCCGGTCCGATCGCCGGTGTGATCGGACAGTTCAACTCGCGCACCGACCTGAGCTACCTCCAGGCGGTCAGGGCACAGGGCCTGAGCCTGCTGCTGATCGGACCCCGCTGGTTCACGACGAAGGGCGACGACGAGGCGTTCGATCGGCTCATCGCCGACCCGGATGTGCGATGGGTCGATGAAGTTCCGTCCGACCAGCTCGTACCTTACCTGCACGCGATGGACGTCGGCCTCACGCCTTACCGGGATTCCGTCTTCAACCGGCGCAGCTTCCCGCTGAAGACAGTGGAGTACCTGGCGGCCGGGGTGCCGGTCGTGGCGACCGATGTCGCATCGCCCGAAGGCCTGGATGCGCGGTGGGTGCACACCGCAGGCACGCCAGCGGCCTTCGCGGCGCTCGCCGCAGAGATCGCGGCAGCGCCACGGGACCGGGCGGAGATCCGTCGTGCCGCAGCCGAACACGGCTGGGATTCGAGAGCGAAAGTACTGCGTACGTGGCTGAGCCGGGAGGGCGAATGATGGAGACGACAACAGCACGAGCACCGCACATTCTGATCATCGTGCAGAACCTTCCGGTTCCGCTCGATCGCCGAGTGTGGCTGGAGTGCCAGGCACTCATCGCGAGGGGATACCGCGTGAGCGTCATCTGCCCGAAGGGGCCGGGAGACCCCGCCAGGCAGACGATCGACGGCATCGACATCTACAAGTACCGGCCGGCCGCAGAAGCCGAGGGCTTCCTCGGCTTCGCGTGGGAGTTCGCGTACAGCTGGGTGCGCACCGCCTGGCTCTCGCTGATGGCCTGGCGCCGACTGCCCTTCGACATCATCCAGGCGTGCAACCCACCAGACACCTATTGGCTGCTCGCGCTGCTGTGGCGCATCCGCGGCGTGAGGTTCGTGTTCGACCACCACGACCTGAATCCCGAGCTGTTCATCTCACGCTTCGGCCAGCCCACCGGGATCGCCCAGAAGCCGCAGTTCCGCGCGCTTCGCTGGCTGGAGCGCCGCTCCTTCCGCACGGCGGATCGCGTCATCTCGACGAACGAGTCGTACAAGGCGATCGCGGTGCGTCGCGGCGGTCGGCGACCCGGTCACGTGACGGTCGTGCGCAGCGGGCCGGACACCCGCAGGATGCGGCCGATCTATCCCGAGAATCCGCGCTCGTCCGACGGCATCAACCTCGCGTACCTTGGCATCATGGGGCCTCAGGACGGTGTCGACCAGGTGCTGTTGGTGATGGATGAACTCGTCCATCGGCGCGGGCGCGCGAACGTCACCGCGACCTTGCTCGGCTTCGGCGACTGCCTTGAAGATCTGAAGTCGCAGGCCACCAGCCTCGGCCTGGACGATCACGTCGAGTTCACCGGTCGCGTCGATCGTGTCGCCATCGCCGAGTATCTCAGCCGTGCGGACATCGGCCTCTGCCCTGACCTGAAGACGCCGCTGAACGATCTGTCGACGATGAACAAGACGATGGAGTACATGGCCTACGGCCTGCCGGCGATCTCGTTCGACCTCAAGGAGACGCGCGTTTCCGGTGGCGACAGCCTGCTGTACGTGCCGTCCGGAGATATCTCGGCGTTCGCCGACGCGGTCGAACGCCTCATCGACGACCCAGAACTCCGCACCCGCCTCGGCAGACAGGGGCGCGAGCGTGTGGCGACTCAGCTCGACTGGCGCCCGCAGGCCGAAGCGTACGTCGCCGTCTACGACGAGGTGTCCGGTTTCTCGCAGCCCGGTCCCGCCGTGCCAGACGACGAGGTGAAGACCGAGTCGGACCCGCACGGCCGCCGCTACGTCGATCTCGACGACTCGGAGGAGTTCGACCGCTACCTGCGCGAGCGGAGGGCGCGATGACCATCCGCACCCGCATCCACGATCTGCTCAGCCAGGCGGCGGCGCTCCGGGCATCCGCCCCCGCCCTGAGCTACGGCGATACGACGGTCGGCTACGACGAACTCTGGGACGAGGTGCGCACCGTCGGCACGCGGCTCGGAGCGCTTGGCCTCGGCCGCGGCGATCGCGTCGCGATCTACCTTGAGAAGCGCATCGAGACAGTCACGGTGATGTTCGCTGCCTCCTTCGCCGGCGGCGTCTTCGTGCCGATCAACCACGTGCTCAAACCCGCGCAGGTCGAGCACATCCTGCGAGACAGCGGCGCACGCGTGCTCGTGACGTCGGTGGAGCGACTCGGACGACTGGCCGAAGCGCTGAAAGCGAGCGCGATCACCGACGTGATCGCGCTCGGCGCCGACGACTCGGGGATGATCGGCGACGGCATCTTCGTCCACCCCTGGCCGCTCGCTCATGAGGGTGAAACAGTGTCGCCGCCGATCATCGATCTCGACCCGGCAGCCATCCTCTACACGTCAGGCAGCACGGGGCTCCCGAAGGGCGTCGTCCTCAGCCACCGCAACCTGATCGTCGGCGCCGAGAGCGTCAGCAGCTACCTCGGCAACACCTCGGACGACGTCATCCTCAGCGTCCTCCCGCTGAGTTTCGACGCCGGCCTCAGTCAGGTGACGACGGCCTTCTCCGTCGGGGCGCACTGCGTGCTGATGAACTATCTGCTGCCCAGGGAGGTGCCGAAACTGTGCGCGCGGCACGGCGTCACCGGTATCGCCGGGGTACCCCCGCTGTGGATGCAGATCGCTGACGTGGCGTGGCCGGATGATGTGGCCGGTCGAGTGCGGTACTGGGCCAACACCGGCGGGCGGATGCCGCGGGCCGTGCTCGATCGTCTGCGAGCGATCTTCGGATCCGCCGACCCGTACCTGATGTACGGACTCACGGAGGCGTTCCGCTCGACCTATCTCGACCCTGCCGAGATCGACCGCCGACCCGACTCGATCGGCAAGGCGATCCCGAACGCAGAGATCCTGGTGCTACGGCCGGATGGCACATCCTGCGCTGCGGGAGAAGAAGGCGAGCTCGTGCACCGCGGTGCGCTGGTCGCGCTCGGCTATTGGAACGATCCGGAGCGGACCGCAGAGCGGTATCGGCCGGTACCACACCCCGATCAGCCCTGGCGGGCGCCGGAGATGGCGGTCTGGTCGGGCGACATGGTCAGGACGGACGAGGACGGCTTCCTCTACTTCGTGGGGCGGACGGATGACATGATCAAGACATCCGGGTACCGGGTGAGCCCCACCGAGATCGAAGAGGCCGCCTACGCCACCGGTCTGGTGCGCGACGCGGTGGCATTGGGCGTCGAGGAGCCGGGCATCGGCCACCGGATCGTGCTCGTCGTCTCATCGTCGGAGGGGGAGGTGGACACCGCGGCACTGACCACGGCATTGCGGCACACCCTGCCGATGTACATGGTGCCGGCACGAGTGGAGACCCGCGACGAGCTGCCGCGATCGCCCAATGGGAAGTTCGACCGGAATCTGATGAAGGCACAGGTGAGCGTATGACTCCGCACGAGCACGCGGCCAGATTCGGCGTGGCAGACGGAGAGCTCCGCGTCGGCGGAATGCCGCTTTCGCAGTTGGCAGCCAGGGTCGGATCGACACCGTTCTTCGCCTACGACCGATCACTGCTCGACCAGCGGATCGAGCACCTCCGGGCCGTGCTTCCTTCTCGCGTATCGCTCAGCTACGCGATGAAGGCGAACCCGATGCCGGCCGTCGTGCACCACCTCGTCGGCCGCGTGGACCGCATCGACGTCGCGTCAGCGCTCGAGATGCGGGCCGCTCTCGACACTCCCATCCGTCCGGAGAAGGTCAGCTTCGCAGGTCCGGGCAAAGCACCGGCGGAGATCCGCCAGGCAGTGGCCGCCGGGGTGATCATCGAGGTCGAGTCGACCACCGAGATCGGGCGCGTCATCGCCGCCGGTGACGAGCTCGGGCTGACCCCGCGGATCGCCATCCGCGTCAATCCGGATTTCGCCGTCAAGGGCTCCGGCATGCGGATGGGCGGGGGGCCGCAGCAGTTCGGAATCGACGCCGAACAGGTGCCGGCCGTGCTCGCGGAGTACGGCGCGTCCGGTCTCGACATCCTCGGGTTCCATGTCTTCGCCGGCTCGCAGAACCTTAACGCGCCGATCATCGCCGAGGCGCAGCAGCGCACCGTCGAACTGGTGAGCGGACTCGCAGATCACCTCAGTGTCCCGGTTCGCTATCTCAACCTGGGCGGCGGGTTCGGCATCCCCTACACCGACCGTGATCGTCCGCTGGATCTCGATGCGGTCGCCGACAGTCTGAACGCTCTCGTCGAAGGCCCGCTCGCACAACGCTTCCCCGAGGCGGAGCCGGTGATCGAACTCGGCCGGTACCTGGTCGGCGAATGCGGGGTGTATGTGACGCGGGTGCTCGATCGCAAGATCTCGCGCGGGCGCACGTACCTCGTCGTCGATGGTGGAATGCACCATCAACTCGCAGCATCCGGCAACTTCGGCCAGGCCATCCGCCGCAACTATCCGCTCGTGGTCGGCAACCGTGTCGAAGAACTGGGAGATGACAGTGCGACCGTCGTCGGCTGTCTGTGCACTCCACTCGACCTTCTCGGTGATGACGTCGCGCTGCCGGCGGCCGACATCGACGACCTGATCGTGATCTTCCAGCAGGGTGCGTACGGGCTGACTGCCAGTCCGACCGCCTTCCTGGGGCACCCGGCACCCGCCGAGGTGCTGGTGTGACTTCATACGAAGAAAGGCTGAACATGACCCAGACCATCGAAGACGTGCGCGCCGTGCTGATCGACGCTCTCGAACTCGCTCAGAGCCCTGAGGATCTGAGCCGGGAGACGGCGCTGTTCGGCTCTCTGCCCGAACTCGACTCCTTCGGCGTCGTCGCGCTCGTCGGGGCGCTGGAGGATCGGTTCGACATCACGATCGACGACGACGAATTCGGTGCGGAGCTGTTCGAGACCGTCGGCTCGCTGACCGACTTCGTCGACGCCAAGCGCACGGCCGGCTGAACCGGCCTGAGCATGAACCCGATGCGTACCTCCGAGCTTCCCGGCTTCGTCGCCGGCGCAGAGCCATTGCGCTTCACCGGGCTCGGCGGCGCGCACTGGGACATCGCCGACGGCTCTCGGCTGGCCACGTGGGGAGCCGAGCAGCGCTCGTCATCGGCCACCATGTTGCTCTCTCCCGTGGTGCGTCGTACCACCGGAGCCATCGACACTGCGACAGTGGATGAAGAGATGCGCGGCCATCCGCAGGCGCTGACAGCTCTGCTGCCGCCGTTCGCCGCGATGCGGCGCGATGGTGACGACGGCGTGACGATGGTCGCCGACTCGATGGGGTTCCGCCAGCTCTACCATTCGGCTCCGGGCGTGCAAGGACCGCCCATCATGTCGAGCTCTGCGCTCGTCGCCGCTCGCGAAGCAGGAAGCGGGCTGGATGAGGTCGCTCTGGGGAACCAGTCGCTGCTCGGCTGGCAGCTCGGGCAGCGCACTCTCTTCGACGGGGTGCGCAAACTCGAACCCGGCGCTGTCGCGCGCCTCCACGATGGTGTTCTCAAGATCGCGCAGGCTGCTCGTGCGTCGCATGACGAGCTGACGATCCAGGATGCCGTGCGGCAGGCGGCCGAGCTGATGCGCACGTCGCTGACCGCTCTGCTCGATGATCACCCGGATGCCGTCCTGCAACTCACCGGAGGGCTCGACTCCCGCCTGCTGCTGAGCGCGATCCCGGTGTCACGGCGTCGCGGTCTGCGGGCCATGACGCTCGGCGTTCCTGGGAGCGGCGACGTCGCGATCGCGAGCGAGATATCCGCGCGCTATGGCATCGACCACGAGGTCCGCGGGCTCGCAGATCTGGCCGAGGTCTCGCCCGCGGACGCATGGATGCTGTCGTGCGATGCGTCTCGTCGACTGGACGCGATGTCCGACCCGATCGCGCTCGCAGCTCTCGGACTGGCAGAACAGGCCTTCCCGCAGGGCGTGCGCATCTCCGGTCTGGGCGGCGAGGTCGCCCGCGGCTTCTACTACACCGGACGCGTCACCGACCGGATGTACACGCGCAAAGACGCGGCGCGGCTCGCCGGATGGCGGATGTTCGTGAACGACGCCGTCGAACCCGGCGTGCTCACCGCGGAGTTCTCCGCCTGGGCGCGAGGCCACGCCGAGCAAGAGGTGTACGACGCGCTCGCTGCAGGGGGAGCGGAATGGTTCCGTGCGACCGACGATCTGTATCTACGCCACCGGATGCAGCGATGGGCCGGGGCGACCGACACCGCCGTCAGCACGCAGCGCACGGTCATCAACCCGATGCTCGACAGCGGTTTCCTCGACATCGCGGCCCGTCTGGAGCCGCACGACAAGGCGCAGTCACGGTTCCTCGCGTTGCTGCAGATGGAGCTCGATCCCGATCTCGGGCGCATGCCGCTCGACGGACGACCGGCGCCCGTCGCCTACGCGCACCCGTCTGCATTGCGGCCGCTCGCGCAGGGAGCTGCCACGGCCAGGAGTTTCATGAAGAAGGCGGTCCAGCGCCTCCGCAGGGGCAATCGCCCTCCGGCCGGCGGCGAGCTATTAGCCGCGAAGGTGCTCGAGCACTGGCGGGCGAACCCCGGCGTCGTCGCCGGACTGTTCGACCTGGGCTTCATCGAGAAGAACGCACTGGCGGAGGCGCTCGCAGGCGACCGTGAGCTGCGACCGAGTTCGGTGGCACTGCTGACCAATCTGACCGTCGCCACCGACCCCGGCGGACTCAGCGCGCAGTGAGCTCGTCGTAGATCCGGCCCATGCGCTCGACGCGCTGCGGCCAGAGGTGCGTGTCCAGCGCGAGCCGACGACCGGCCTCGCCCATCTTCCGACGTCGCTCTGAGTCCTCCACGAGCGTTCGCACCGCCTGAGCGCAGTCCGCCGCGAGCTGCTGCGGAGACTCGGACGCGAGCAGGATCGCGCAGGATTCGTCGACGTTCGCGCCAGGCCCGCCGCGCCGGCAGACGATCACGGGCAGTCCCCAGGACATCGCCTCCAGGCTGACGTTCCCGCCCGGTTCGCGGTAGCTGGGGAACACGAAGACGTCTGCGCGCTGATAGAAATCATCCACGGTCTCGCGTGGCACGGCGCCGTGGAGGGTGATGCGGTCGCCGAGTCCGAGTTCGGCGATCAGCCCTTCGCACGAAGCCCGATCGTTGCCGTCTCCCAGCACATCGAGCACGACATCGAGGTCGCGCAGAGTCGCCATCGCGCGGATGACGTCGCGCAGGCCTTTCGTTCGCACGATGCGGCCGACGTGCAGCAGCCGCACCGGCCCCGTTCTCGCGCTGCGGTCTACGGGCGGGTGCACCTCGGTCACCGCGGTCTCGCTCATGATCTCGAATCGCTGCAGCCGCACATCCGAGAGGAAATCGCGCACGTAGTCGGCCACGCCGATCACGACATCAGCGGACTCGTACGTGCGGCGCAGCAGCGGGTCGTGTCGCATCCGCCAGGAGTCCAATGCTCGCAGCCGTTGGTACCAGGAAGTCGAGCCCTCCTCCTCGACGAACCCTGGTGGAGACGAAAGGCTGCCACCGACCGGACCCATCACGAGCGGGATGCCGAGGCCCACTGCGGGCGAGGCGTACCGCATCGCGACGGGAACGACCTGATGGGCGACGTCGAAGCTCTCACCGGCCGCCAGAGCGCGGCGGATCCACCGGCGTGCCCGCATGTGGAAGGGCAGGTACCCGGGCTGCAGCAGGCTGTTGAAGCGTTCGAAGCGCCCGACTCCCGGCGGCTCCGGCCACTCGACGACTCGGGCATCGGCGAGCTGCCTCGTCATCGGCGTGTGACCGCGCTTGTATGTGGTCAGCAGCGTCAGTTCGTAGCCCTCCGCGAGACGGTTCGCCCACTGCGCGGCCACCCAGGCCTCGCCGGTGTCCTCCCCGTCGCACGCCGGCGCGATCATCAGCACTCTCTTCGACATGCGCCGCCCGCTCACTTCGGCAGGATGCTGTCGCTCGCGTTGAGCAGCGGTGGTCGCAACGAGGGGCGAAGCAGAGCGCGCACGGTGGGCCGCGACTTGTCGTGGCCGAAGACCGCCCGGCGCACTTCCGTCACCACGGTCAAGCCGTAATAGATCGCCGCCCGAAAGGTCCCTGTCCGCCGGCGATACAGCCGGATCCGATTGATCTGCTTCATCATGTGGGTGGCCGCGCTCTCGCCCGATCCTCCGCCGATGTGCATCGCGCCGGCGTCTGGTGTGTACACGGTCGCCCATCCGGCATCTCGCGCCCGCAGGCTGAAGTCGGTCTCCTCGGAGTACAGGAAGTAGGTCTCATCGAGTCCGCCGATGGCGTCGTAGCATCCACGATCCACCAGGAGGATGGCTCCGACCGCCCACTCGACCTCGTGTTCGCTCTCGTACTCCTTCGGATCCTCGATCCGCTCAGTGAACGCCGGGAGCCCGGTGAAGCTCAGCCCGCCCACTCTTCCCATGGTCGGTCCGCGGCGAAGGGTGGGGGAGAGCGTCCCGTCCTCCTCACGAACCCTGGGAGCGACGATCCCGACGCCTGGCCGCTCCAGCACACGCATCATCGCCGGCACCGAGTCGGCGTCGAGTGCCGCGTCGGGATTGAGGATGAGGATCGTGCGGAAATCGGGGGAGGCGCGGACCGCTCGGTTCATTCCGGCGGCGTAGCCGTCATTGATCGACTCGACCACGATGCAGTCGGTGCGCGCGCGCAGCAGGTCGACCGTGCCGTCACTCGAGCCGTTGTCGACGACGACGACCGAGTAGGACAGCACGCCCATCGCGGCAGGGATGCTGTCGAGGAGAGCCTCGACATGATCTTCACTGTTGTACGTGACGACGACTGCGGCGACATCGACGGCCATGCTCATGCTCCTTTTAGGACAGCGGGGAATGACTCTGTGTGCTGAATGCGGCGCAGGGCCCCGGCAAGGCCCAGCACGAAGAACAACGTGCCCATCGACATCGGGAAGGCGAACGCATCGAACATGAACAGGCAGGCGAAGCCGGCGCAGATCGAGGCGACGAGTGACGTGGTGAGGTCGCGAGTGCCTTCGTCCTGCAACCGTCGACGCAGCCTGAGCATCGTGACCACGGCGGTGATGCCGACGGCGAGGAACGCCAGTGTGCCGACGATGCCGACCGTCACCAGCAGAAGCAGGTATTGGTTGTCGAAGATGCGGTACTTCGGCAGGAACGCTCCCAGGCCCCGCCCGAAGAGGGGATTCTGAGCGATGAACTCGAAGGCGAGCGAGAAGCTGTCCGTACGGGAGGCGATGCTGGGATCCTCATCGGCGCCGGCGAACAGTCCGATGATCGAATCGACGAACCGCGGAGCGATCATGAACGCGGCCAGCAGGCCGGCCACACTGATCGCGGCGACACGAAGCCTGCGGCTGTTGGACCAGCCGAACATGCAGATCACGAGGGCGATGAGCGCTCCCAGATACGCCGATCGCGATGAGGTCAGTGGAATGATCGCGCACACGGCGGCGGCGGGCAGCCACCGGATCAGCGCACGGCGGTGAGTGTGATGGAAGCCGACGTGCAGCACGAGCGGCAGCATCATCGTCAGGACGACGCCGTACTCGATCGGATGGATCGAGGTGCCGGCGGGGCGGGGATAGCCGCCGCGGGTCGTGAGGCCGTACGGTGGGGCACTGCTGAGCCCGGGTATCGAGAGCTGATCGACCCACAGCTGCCGGGTGACGAGCTGGAGCAGACCCAGGGCGGCGATGAGGCCGCCGCAGACCGCGAACCTCCAGATGAGGGTGTCCAGCCGGCTGCGCTCATGGATTCCGTCGTGCGTGAGCAGCAGCGTTCCGGTCCACGAGGCGAGCGCGATGAGCGCGACATCCGCCGGGCTGACCTCGTCCGGGCTCATGGGCCGCGACATCGCCAGTACGTACGAGACGCCGATGCAGAACAGGAAGAAGCCCAGCGCGATGCGGATCGGCTGAGGTCCCAGATCGACTCGTCGCACGGCGGTCAGGAAGAGGAATCCCCACAGCAGAAGGCTGCCGAGGCCGAAGAGCATCGATGGAGCCCCCGCGCTCCCGAGCGGCCCGACGATGAGACGGGAGGGGACGAAGAGCAGCAGCGCGACGTAGAGCGTCAGCCACGCGACGGCGTCCACTCTGGTCGTGCCGCGAAGGACAGTCTGCGGCAGCGGGAGGCTCAACGCTCCCGCCCGGTGCTGGCGGAGACCGGGACCGGGGTGTGTTCGTCGTCGACCGAAGCAGGAGCAGCCTCTTCCTGCTTCGACCCCCTGTGCTTTCTTCTCTTCTTCTCCGGCTTCTCCGGTTGCTCGGAGAGCTCCCCGCTCCGGCGCAGTTGACGACGCCGCAGCAATCCGTCCAGTGCGAACGCGGTGATGCAGGTCGCGGTGATGCCCACCACGAGTGCGGCGATCATCATGCGGATCGTCGCACCCATGGCGCGTTCCGCCTTCTCATCGACGGTGAGCGGGATCGAGGTGATCACGGCATCGGCCGGAGTGTCGACCTGCTCCTGCAGGGCGGCGAGTTCGACGGGGATGCGGTCGGCGATGAATGCCAGCGTGTCGAGGGTCTTCTGCGCACTGGTGTCGGTGACATCGATCGCGATGACCGGTCCGCGGGTGGAATCGTCGATGCCCACCACGTACTGCGCGGTGGGCGACTGCTGTTTGACATCCTCGCGGGCTGGTGCGCTGCTGAAGTAGGCGACGAGGATGCCGGCGGGCTGCTCGAGCCCTCCGAGCGTGAGGAACGGGTTCCCGCCCTCGCCGACGGCCACCTCCGACGGCAACAGGAGTACCAGCGCCCGCGCGTTGTATTCGGGCGGCGTCGTCACGTACGCGCCCACAGTGAGTCCGGCCGTCACTATCGCGCCGACCAGAACGACGTACCACCGGCGCCCCAGCGCACGGATGACATCAAGTACCAAGAGCTTCCCCCTCGCCTTGGACCACGTCTCGTCATGGAGACGCGGACTATCCCGTAGTCTAATGCCCGAGGGGCACATGACACTCTGGGAACTTGTCCGCGCACTGATCCGCAACTGGCCGATCGTGCTCATCGGCGCTGTGCTCACTGCCGGAACCGGGTTCGCAGCCGCCACAGCCGACGGGGCGTACTTCACTCGCACCGAGCTCGTCTTCCTCGCTCCGACCAGCACGTTGTACCCCAACGCGCTTCGTACACAGTCGGAAGACATCATCATCACGGCCGGTCTGGTCGCCAAGCAGGTCACCGGGCCGGAGAAGGTCACGAAGTACGCCTCGCCGGATGTGACCCTGGTCGGCCTCGGAGTGCGCGAAGGCTGGTCGCTTCGGCTGCCGGACACCGGTGGGCAGTGGGCCACGAACTTCGCCACCCAACGTCTCTTCCTCGATATCGTCGGCCCCTCCGAGGAGTGGGTCAGGCAGCAGCAGAGCATGTTGATCGACGAGGTCGAGCACGAGCTGGACGCCCTGCAGCGCGAGTGGGGTGTCGACCCGACGAATGACATCACGGTGATCACCGCTCCCGAGTCCACGACCATCTACGCGGTCGGTGTGAACAAGGCGCGCGCGTTGGGGATGACGGCACTGCTCGGCCTCGGAGCGACGATCGCCGCCGTCCTCTTCCGGGAGTATCTCCGGCGGCGCACGCGACCTGACGGATCGACGGCCGCTGCTCCCATGACCACCGCAGTGCGCGCACCGGCGGTCATCTCGTGACGGGTGAGAGCCCGCAGAGCGCGACGGGGGCGAAGTCGTCGGTGAAGGTGCGGGGCATCGAACACGCCGACGTCGCGGACGTCGCAGCGTTCCTCCACCGGAATCTGAACGCACGGGTCGCTGAGTCTTCGTGGGCGTCTCTCATGACCCCGCCCTGGACGACAGAAGCCACGAATCGGGGCTTCCTGATGATGAGCGACGGTGAGATCGTCGGTGCCTACGTCGCCGTCCACGCGGATCGCGAGGTCGAAGGTGCAACCGTCTCGGTGTGCAACCTCGCAGCGTTCTGTGTGCTCCCCGAGTTCCGGACGCACTCACTGCGGCTGATGCGCGCGATGCTCGCGCAGAAGGGAGTGGTCTTCACCGATCTGTCGCCGAGCGGTGCGGTCCCGGCCATGAACGAACGCCTCGGCTTCCGGTATCTCGACCGTGCCACCCGCCTTGTGCTGAACGTACCCGGCTCCGGTGGCAGCGTCTCGGTGACGGATGCTCCCGACGAGCTCGAGCGCACGCTCGTCGGCGCAGATCTGACCCTGTACCGCGATCACCGCGAGGCTCCAGCCGCCAGGCACCTCCTGGTGCGTGCGACAGACGGATACGCGTACCTCGTCTACCGTCGGGACCGTCGCAAACGCCTTCCATTGTTCATGACGCCGCTGTACGCCGGTGGAGATCGTGAGATTCTTCGTCGCGGTTGGTCCGCCGTCGCAGCGCATCTGGTCGCGAGGGGATTGCCGTTCACGCTCGCCGAGTCGCGCATTCTCGGCTTCGTTCCCGGTGGGCTCGGACGTGAGCTGAAGAACCCGCGCCCGCGGATGTTCAAAGGCGATCCCGCACCATCCGATCACCTCTACAGCGAACTGGCCCTGCTCTCCTGGTGACAGGAGGCAGAGCCAGTTCGAGACTGCTCGGCCGGGCAGTCAGTTCGATGGAGCGACTGTCTTGCCGTCGTCCCAGAGATTGTTCGTCCACTGGTTGCCAGGCGCCTTGGAATCGAAGGACGTGATCGGTCCCCAGATTCCGCAGTTGCCGCTCGGCCCGCGCTTGAAGATGTTGTTCGTGAACTTGATGCTGTTGACGCCGGCCGAGTAGGGCTTGCCGGTCGTTGATCCGCCGTAGGCGCAGTAGCCCATGGAACCATCTGGACCGCCATCGATCAGGTTGTTGTCGATGGTGTTCTTCTGCACGATCGCGAAGTCGCCATAGCCGGTGAGGGCGGCCGAGCAGCCGGCATCCGGCGGCACTGGGGCCGCGTCGCACGTGATCGTGTTGTGGCGGATCGTGCTGTTCGAGCCCATCCGGATGGCGGATTCATGGTCGATGCCGCGCTTGTCGGTGTACTGCCCGTGCATGTAGGAATCCTGCACCGTGCAGTTGGCGGCGCAGTTCACCGAGCGGCTGCCGCCGGTGATCTCGACGCGCGTGAGCACGAAATTGACGTCACCGACGCCGGTGCCGGCGGACTGCGGCATCCGCACCTCGCTGTCGGTCATCGTGAACGAGCCGTTGAAGTAGTCCGGGTCGCTGTAGATGTGGCCGTTGATGACCGAGTTCGTGATCTTCAGCCCCTGGGCGAGCACCCGCATATCGCAGTTGATGACCTTGCTGTCGATCACGACATTGTTCGTCTGGATCGTGCAGGGGCCCGTGTAGGTGCTCAGCGTCTTGCCTGCCGGCACACCGGTCGTCGCGGCTGACGGGAAGCTGCGTCCGAGCACGATGAAGCCGTTCGGGTCCGAAGGCACCTGCGTCGCAGGTGGTGTGGTCGGTGCTGGTGTCGGCTTGGGCGCGGTCGTCGGCGGCGGTGTCGGCTTCGGCGCCGTCGTGGGTGGCGGTGTCGGCTTGGGCGCAGTCGTCGGCTTCGTGGTCGGCTTCGGCGCGGTGGTGGGTTTCGGCGCTGTGGTCGGCTTCGGCGTGACGCCGGGCTTCACCGCTCCGGCCGAGGGGGTGTAGACGATGTCGACGAGATAGTTCGAACCACGATAGGTGTATTCCGGAACGGTGCTGGTCTTGCCGTAGCGGTAGACGCCGGCGTACGACGTGAGCGTGAACCCGTTCTGCACTGTTCGAGAGGTGAAGGCGCGCTCGCTCACGGCATAGCCGCCGTTCGGTGCGTTGTAGGAGGCCACATAGTTGCTGCCGGCGGTGAGAGCCACAGGCTTGCTGAGCGGGATGGTGCGCCAGCCGACGGTCGACGTCGCCCTGAACGTCACACGGGCGAGCACCTTGCCGTTGGTGGACCAGAGGGTGGCGGTGGTCACGCCCTTCGCCTTCTCGCCCTGGTAGTACTGCAGCGCCGTCACCGTGCCGGAACGGGTGGGGGAGAATCGGATGCCGAGCTCGACTGCGCTGCGGTCGGTGTCCGCGTTCGTCGTGGGCTTGAGCGTGTCGGAGAGGATGCCGTTGGTCGCAGACTGCGCGGCGAGAGTCGGTGTCAAGGAGAGGCCCACGACGGCGAGTAGTGCGGCCGTGATCAAGGCGATGATGTATCTCGTGCGACGTGATCGCATGTGGGAACGGTTACGCATGGGGAGGGGAGTATTGTGGCTGGACATCACAATCCTGTATCAGATTTCGGCGGAGACCCCCTCCAGAGGGCAAGAGTACATGAGTGCACCGGGCATGCATAGACGCTTACGGTTCCGCGTCTGGGTCATCGCAGGACTCGCCGTGTATGCCGCTGCGGTTGTCGCTGTGCTCGTGCTTCCGGTGTCCTACTCCAGCATCGTCAATGCGATCGGTGAGTGGCTCCACTCCAGTGTCGGCCTCACCGGGTTCGGCACGGGTTGGATCGAGTTCACGGCCAACGTGCTGATGTTCGCGCCACTCGGGTTTCTCCTGACGCTGCTGTTCGGTCGCCCGTGGGTCGGAATCCTGCTTGCGCTGGCGCTGTCAGTGATGGCCGAGCTCGTGCAGATCGTCATCCCTTCACGCCAACCGAGCCTCCGCGACATTCTTGCGAACGCGGCCGGGGCTGCTGTGGGTGCCGCGGTGGCGATGCTGTTGCGTCGCCGGTCACCGAAGTCGCTTGATCAGGCTCTTCCCGAATCCGGCGACGCCGCCGAGACCCGCGCGGCCGTCGAGAATGGCAGCGACTGATTCGACGGTGTCATCTGAGGTGACGCTGTAGCGCGGACGCAGCCACGCCGTATCGCGTGCGGGGAACCGGTCGCTCGTGAACACCGTCCGGTAGCGGGCCTCCTTCAGCCGGCGCAGCAGTCGTCGATCGTATCGGCCGAGCGGGAGCGCGGCCTGCGTGATCTTCGCCCCGATGGCCTCCTCCAGCACCGCGCGGGCCTCGATGAGCTCCCGCCGGGCGTCAGCATCGCCCAGGCCGCGCCACGGCACGTGCCCCCACCCGTGCGAACCGATGCGCATGCCCGCGCCGCGAAGGCGATGCAGATCATCGCGGCTGAGACTGAGCGGGTCATCGAGCCGCCCGGCGAGCGCGAAGAATGTGGCGTCCAGCCCGCGTTCGAGAAGTGCCGGGAGAGCGATGTCGGCATCCGAGCGATTCCCGTCGTCGAAGCTCAGCTCGACGTCCGCTCTTCCTGGCAGCAGGTCGAGGATGCGATGGAACATGTCCTGCGCCACCCAATAGTGCGCCTCGCCTGGCTCTCTCTCGGACTCGATCGTCCCGATCCCGTGGAAGCAGAGATGGATCGTCATCGCACGGCACTCCTTCCCTCATGCGACAGCATCCTGGTGCTCTCGTCCCGTCCCCAGTCTGTACTTCTCGCCCGTCGGGCGCCGTACCCGGCGAGCATCGTGATGCTCACGAAAGCGACGGCGTCGGGCGCGAGGTGAGGATGGCGCAGCACCACGTCACGAAGCCACGACCATCGATCCGACGATCGGACGACTGCGGAAGTGCCGCCCTCCACGGCCGCGCGCCGCATCTCGGCGTTGCCGCGGCGCACGCGCACGAGCCGCTTCACCAGATCTCTTGTCGTGCGAGGAGCCTCGACGACGACGGTGACGGCTGCGACCTCGGCCTTCTCCGTGCTGGCGAACTGCGAGTCGAGGAAGAGATCGTCGGCGATCAGCTCCGGGAACTCTTCGAAGCGCGAGCGCCCTGCGTCCGAGACCACGATCAGACCGCGACCGAAGAGACCTGTCCGGAACACCGGAAGGCGCTGGTTGATCCGGAAGTACGCGCGCACGGGCCATGGCCGACCGGTGACGTCGATGTGACGGCGTGGCATCACCGCGAGGATTCCCCGGTCCGGGTCGAGCGCGTCGACGAGTGCTGCGATTCCCCCCGGCGGAACGAGGATGTCTGCATCCAGGTACACGCGAGGAAATCCGGTGGCCACCCGTTCCGCGGCGTTCAGGGCACCCGCCTTGCCTGGCTCTTCGCGCTCCACGACCGTCGCGTTCCGTGACCGTGCGATCTCGGCCGTGGCATCCGTGCACCCGTTGGCGCTGACGATCGTCTGCGTCGGCAGACCTCCGCCGGCGAGTGCGTCGAGACACCGTCCGATGACGGCCTCCTCGTCGTGCGCCGCGATGATCACGCTGACCATGATTCCCTCATCTCTCATTGACGACTGCAGGCGACCACGCGTGCGGGATCAACATCCGTGGCTCGCCGAGGCCGCCGGCATCCAGCGCCCAGACATCCGAGTCGCCAGGGGTGTCATTCGCGACTCCGTAGAGCAGCGTCGCATCGTCCAGCCAGGCGATCTGATCGTCGATGTTGCGCGTTTCGGCATCCAGCACCGTCACGGTGCCTGATGCGATGTCGTAGACCGCCGGCGTCCAGTGCACGGTGGGCCCAGAGCCACCGGTAACCCTTTTGAAGGCGATCTGGCTGCCGTCAGGAGAGAGCGACGGGCACTCGACGCCTTCGAGCACCGAGGTCATCGTCCTGGTCGCGATGTCGCCTTTCACCAGATAGGTCTGTCCCGCCGTCGTCATGCCGACGGTGGCATAGAAGGACGTGTCGTCGATGAATGTGACACCCCAGTAATTGCGGTCGATCGGCGCGCTCGGTTCGCCATCGACGATGAGCGACCAATCCTCGAGACTGCCCAAGCTCTCGCCGTCGGCGACGCGATGGATCACCGTCTCGGTCGAGAAGCCGATCGATGCGTAGGCGTGCCCTGTGACGAACGAGGTGGTGGCGACGAGTGAGCCGTCCGGTGAGAACCGGGTGCGACTGGGAACGCCTGGCAGCGGCCATTCGAGCCGCTGACTCTCGCCGGCTGCGTCATAGATGCGGGCCGCATAGCTCGGGGTGATGCCGCGCTCGGAGCGCAGGCAGGAGATCGCATCGGCGGTCGCGGCGACCCGGTCGCAGACGAGGTCGAGTACTGCGCGCGCGCCGTCGGGTTGAGTGACCGGAACGCTGGCCACGTGCCCGTAGCCCTCCCCGGAGGCCGTGTTGCGGAACAGGATCTGCGCGCCGACGGTGGCATCCGCAGGAGCAGCCGTTTGAGCTGACGACGGCATGCTCTGCCGCTGTTGGTGCTGGGCCCAGGCCGAGACTCCGACGCCGACGGTCGCGCCGAGAGCGACCACGGACACGAGGCTGATCAGCCACCATTTGAGCCGCGCCGTCACTTTCTCGGCTCCGCATCGATGGGTTCCACGTCGGTGTGCTCCGAATCAGCCGTCGCCTCCGCACGAGGAGCGGAGAGCAGTGGGCGCAGCAGCAGCGCAGCGAACGGGATCGCGACGATCAGCGCTCCCGCCACGATCAGCATCGATGCCTCGCGTCCGACGACGAACCAGAGGATTCCGAAGCCGGCTGCGGAGAGGAATCGGCTGAGTGCGACGACGGTCTGTGCAGCCGCGATGCCGGTGCCGTGAGTTTCGGGCGTGGTCAGTTGCGCGGCGAGCGCCGCGAGCACACCGTCTGTCGCGGCGTAGAACGCGCCGAGCAGCACGAGGCAGAGCACGGTGGCTGCGGCGTCCGCGATGGGCAGCGCTGCGGCCAGATACGCCCCGAGTATTCCGGCGTGGCCATATACGAACACGCGCGCCCTGCCCACGCGGTCGGCGAGACGCCCGAGCGGGATGGCCAGCGCGAGAAAGACGATGTTCGTGCCGACGTAGAGCAGCGGGAACCATTGGGCGGCGAAGTCGTTGCGCGCCTGCAGCGCGAGGTACACGAACCCGTCGCCGATGGTCAGCAGCCCGAGGATGCCGGCGGCCGCGAGCACCCGACGCATCGGACCCGAGGTGACGACGCCCCAGTCGAACTTCGGACGCGGAGCGTTCGTGGCTCGCGCGTCTGCGGCCTCGCGACGGCGGGCGCGCACGTTGGGCACGAACAGCCCCAGGATCGTGACGCCGATCACCGCGAAGGCGAGGGAGGCGGCGAAGACCGTGCCGTAGCCGTCGGGGATCAGCAGCAGGATGAAGAAGGCGAGCAGAGGTCCGACCGCGGCGCCGATGTTGTCCAGCATCCGATGCACGCCGAAGGACGTGCCGAGATTGTCAGGCCGCGATGAGGCGGTGATCACGGCATCCCTCGGCGCCGTGCGGATGCCCTTGCCGATGCGATCAGCCGAGATCACGGCGGTCAGCGCGGCGAAGCCTGTGGCGAAGAGCAGCCCGATGCGCGCGACCGCGGCGAGAGCATATCCCGTGAACGCGACCCACTTGGGCCGGCCGATGCGATCGGACGTGTAGCCGCCGGCGATGCGCACAAGAGCACTGACCCCCTGATAGAAGCCGTCCAGCACGCCGAACGCGATCGTCGACATCCCGAGAAAGCCCGTCACGTAGAGGGGGAGGATCGCGGCGACCGATTCGGAGGAGATGTCGGTGAGCATCGACACCACGCCGAGCGTGACGACCGTGGAGGAGACCGTGCGCCTGCCAGGTTGACGCTTCGCACCGTCTCGCGAGGACGGTTCGGCCTGCGCGGGCTTGTTCGAGAAGGAGATGTACACCGTCACTCCGTCCGCAGCACGCCGAAGATCGTGTACAGGTTGCCCGTGCCCGAGGCGCCGACGCTCAAGGTCAGCGATTCATGATCGCCGGTGAATGCGACGGTCTCATCGTGCGTCGGCACTGCACGCAGCCCGAGCGAGCTCCACAACGCCCGGTAGTGCTCGCGGATCGCGTCCGGAGTTTCAGCAGAGGACGCCACCAGGCTGATCTGCATGACAGCGCCCTCGGTGGCGATCGAGCTCGAGACTACGTTCGAGTCGCGCATCGGATCGGCGACAGCGTCGGGGAAGCCCTTCACCATCCCTCCGCTGCGCGACCCCGGTTCGGGCAGGGGAGCGGTGATGAGTGGATCGGCCGGTTCGAGCGGCGGAAGGCCGTTGCGCGGAGCTTCGGTCGGCGCCTGCACCTCTGATCCTGTCGTCGGCGTCGCTCCCGGCAGCGGCCCGGAGGTCGGCGCAGCGGCCGGGGTCGACGATGCGGCCGGAGCGGCTTCAGGCTGTCCGGCCGCTGTGAGCGCGGCGACGACGATGAGTGCACCGACCACGAGCACTCCGACCACTGCGATCGCTGTCTTCATGGCCGGCGTGAGCGCCGGTCGAACGTCATTCTCTGTCATCGTTACCGCCTCCCCGCGGCTGTTGATGCTCTTCGTGAGCCGGTTCGCGATCAGGTCGCGCAGGCTCGCCTGCCCCTCATCAGTAGGCCCCCTTCGGAGTGATCATCACCCTGGCCGTGCGCCACATGATCTGCAGGTCGGTGATCACCGACCAGTTCTCCACGTAGCGCAGATCGAGGCGGATGCTCTCGTCCCAGCTGAGGTCGCTGCGCCCCGAGACCTGCCAGAGTCCGGTGATTCCCGGCTTGATATACAGCCGACGCGAGACGGTGCCGTCGTAGTCGCTGACCTCGCTCGGCAGCGGCGGCCGTGGGCCGACGACACTCATGTCGCCCAGGAGCACGTTCCAGAACTGAGGCAGCTCATCGAACGACAACTTGCGCAGCACCTTTCCGACGCGGGTGATGCGCGGGTCGTCCTTCAGTTTGAACAGGAGGCCTGCGCCGTCGTGCTGCGCTTTGAGGGCGGCGAGCTTCTGCTCGGCATCAGCGTGCATCGAACGGAACTTGACGATCTGGAACGGCTTCCCATCCCGACCCACGCGTTCTTGGAAGAAGAACACGGGGCCGGGAGAATCCAGTTTGATCAGCAGCGCCAGCGCCGGGGTCATCACGATGATCGGGACCAGTGCGATGGCGGACACGACCACGTCGAGGGCGCGCTTGAGCAGGTGCTTCGCACCCTCATAGGTCGGGATCTGCACCTTGATCAGTGGCAGGCCATCGACCGGAACGAACGAGAGGCGAGGACCGGCGACATCGGCGAGCCGGTTGGAGAGCACGAGTTCCGCAGCTGTTCCCTCGAGTTCCCAGCTGAGACGTTTGACGAAATCGGGATCCCGTTCCGGACGGCCCGCGACGATGATCGTGTCGGCGTTGAGTTCGATCGCGACCTGCGCCACCGTGTCGTAATTGCCGAGCACGGGCACGCTCGAGTGGTCGAGTTGCAGTTCTCGGGCGTTGCCGTCGAGCAGCGTGGCGCCGACGACCTGGTATCCGCCCGTCGCGCTCGGGTGCAGAGCGCGTGCCACGTATTCGACCTCGTCACGATTGCCCACGACCAGCGTTCGTGACGTGAATCGGCCATGACGGCGCTGGTTGCTCAGCCAGCGCCGCCACGACCACCGACTCATCAGAAGGCCGAGCAGGCCCATGGGGAGGGTGATGAGCACGGTGATCCGCATCGAGTCCCAGTCGAGCAGCACGGCCACGAACGCCATCATTCCGATGGCGAGGCCCGAGGCATGCGCAATGCCTCTGTACTCGGCGGTACTCGAACCGAAGAGCGCCGTGACGCTCGTGCGCATGGCGAGCAGTGTGGCGAACCACACCGTCGCCAGCAGCACACATCGCATCGCGACATTCATCGGTGGTTCACCTAGATGAAGCTGGAATGCCGCAGCGACGCCAGTGGCGGTCGCGATCACGGTTGCGTCCGTCGCGCCGAGACGGACGCGGTGCGCCCGTTCCCAATGCAGACGGCGCTCCAGCGTCGCCGAGATACGCGGCATGGAAGCCGTGATCGTCTCGACCCGGACGCGCGGAACAGAGGCCGAGAGAACGGCCGATTCCTCGCGTGTCAGACTCAGAGCATCGTCGACGGAAGTCATATCCGTCGAGCCCTGAATGTACGCAAATATCCCCAGTGCGACATTATTTCCCCAGTTACATCCCCAGCCCATACGTCCCACACGTACGGGTCATCCGTCATCGCAGACTTCGCGATGCTGCTCGACAGCGTGACCCCAGATCACGTTGTGCGTGCCGATTCCCAGCGGCACTCACGGTCTTGCAGTTCGGATGCAGTCACACTAGCGGATGCGTCGAGCTAAGGAAAGGAAAACACGGCGATCCGCGAAAGTCATCCGACGGACCGTGAGTCGCATCGTGATCCCTGAGCCTGTCGAAGGGCTCGCGTTCCCTGACGCTCAGCGCGATTCGTGACACCCCGAGCGACCCCTGACATCCCGAGCGATCCCTGACATCCCGAGCGATCCCTGACATCCCGAGCGATCCCTGACACCCCGCGCGATCCCTGACACCCCGAGCGATCCCTGAGCCTGTCGAAGGGCTCGCGACCCATCCACAGATCCTGGCCGGCGACCCCAGCGCGCATCAACCTCGACAGACTGTGCGCGAAGAGGACCTTCCGCGTCTGTCGAGGATTCGCTCCGCAGCGTCGTCGGACGCTTCGACAGGCTCAGCGACCGACGAAGGCCCCACATCGGAGATCACCGCTCCCTGAGCCTGTCGAAGGGGCGCTATTCGGCGGCGCAGATCCGGTACGGCCCGCTGTCGACGAGCACCTCGGTCGCGCACTCCTGCCCGGTGAGCCGGGGCACACCGTCCATCGCCGGGGCATCGAACAGCCCGACGTGCGCCCCGGTGAGCACGATCGGTGCGACCGCCACACCCCACGGCTGCGCCGCGAGCCAATCGACGTCATTCGCCTCGACCCACTCCTGCAGCGGCGCCACGGCTGCGCGCTGCGTCTCGAGCGTCAACCACGGCCGTTGCGTCGCCGCGACCGCGTGCAACGCGGCGCCAGCACCGACCCCGAGCACGACGACGCCCACCGCGACCGCCGCGACGACCTGGATGATGCGCGGGCGCTGCGCGCGCAGCATCCGCTGGGCTCCCCATACCGCGCAGGCGGCGAGGATCGGGAAGAACGCGAACACGCCGGGGGCAGGATGCCGCACCCACAGCGGCAAGTGCGACGCCGTCGCCCACCATGCGACGAACGCGAGAGCGCCGACCGCTGCTGCCGATACATAGAGCAGCACGCCAGACGAGGAACCGCGCGAGACCCACAGGCCGCCGATGATGAGGACCAGCGAAGCCGCCGCCACAGCGACGGCAGCCCACACCGGCAGCGACCACGATTCCGCGAGCGTCGTGATCTTCTGCACCACGGTGGTGGGCTCGCCGCCCTGCCCGCCGCTGCGGACGAACGCGACCAGCGCACGCAGGTGGTCGATGAAGCCGTCGAAGCCGAACGTCAGGAGTGCCGCGAGTTCGAACAGGAACGTCGGCAGCGCCACGAACAGCAACGGCACCAATGAACGTCGTATGTAAGCGCCGACGCGCGACCATCCGGTCGCTGAGTCTGTCGAAGTACCAGGAGCGAGGAAGAACAGCGCCACGGCGAACGCGGGCAGCGCGAGCAACGCGATGAGCTTCGCCTGCACGGCGAGCCCCACCAGCAGACCTGCGAGCCACGCGCGTCGCGGCAGTACGACGAGCGCCCAGACGAGCAACGCCGCGGCCGGGATCTCGCCGAGCAGATCAGCCGGCCCTTGAATGGGGGAGATGCCCGCTGAAGTCGTGAACGCCAGCGGTACGGCGACGGCGACGAGCGCGGCCCATCGTCCGCCGATGCGGCGCCCGAGCACCCAGAGTCCGGCGAGCAGCAGTGCCCAGTACGCGAGCGGGACCAGTCGTGCCGCCAGAACCGGATCGATGCCGGTGGCGAGGAGCGCAGCGACCGGCAGGAGCACTGCCGGGCCGGTGGAGATACGTGCGTCGAACAGGGTGATCGTCGACCCGGAGAGGGCGCCGTCGCTCGCGTACCCGAGACCGGCGAGCAGGTTGCGCGGCACGGTGAGGTTGAGAGCCTCGTCTTCCCAGAATCGCCAGACGGTGAGGCTCTGCCACGCCACGAGCACATGCGCGATCAGCAGGGCTGCTGCCAGCACCCAGAAGACGACGGAACGCGCCTTGCTCATGTCAGTCGGCGGACCCTGGTCGTCGGATGCTGCGTAGCGGCGCCGATGGGCGCAGCGACAGAGTCCACGCCTCCTGCAAGGCGGTGACAGCGAACTGACGCAGACGCTTGGGTGGCAGTCGCACGCCGGCGGCGCGCCCCCACATCGTCCCGCTGGCTGATTCTCCGCGTCGCGGGATGCTGGCCACCCGCACGTAGCGCACGACGAAACCGCCGCGGGCTTCGGCGAGCGAGAAGTGCACGTGCGGCACGCTCACGTCGGCGGGCACGGCATCGACGAGTGTCTGCAGCGCGGCGGGGAGATAGGCGCGCAGGGGAGTGTTGACGTCGGGGATGCGACGACCGGATGCTGCGGCTATCAGAAGCCCGACAGCGGCGGTGAGCACCTTCCGGTACCAGGGGTCGGTGCGGCCGTCGCGCACGCCGTGCACGACATCGGCGCTGGTCGACTCGGCAGCGGTGATGAGTCGCACGAAGTCGGCGCCGAGGAACTGTCCGTCGCCGTCGACGTGCACCAGCAGATCAGGTTCGATCGCCAGTCCTGCGCGGTATGCGGCCAGCGCGGTGGGGCCGTGGCCGCCGTTGGCGGGCTGAGTACGCACCTCGACGTCGGCCACGTCGTCGAAGACGTGGGCGGTGTCATCGGTGGAGCGGTCGTCAGCGATGACGAACGAGACGCGTGCGGCGAGCGGTGAGACGTGGTCGCGGATCTCGTCGATGAAACCACGGATGCCTTCGGCTTCGTTGTATGCCGGCATGACGATGGCGAGATGGGAGAAGGTCAAGAGGTTCCTCGGCGGGCGTGTGCGGCGAGAGTACGCGCACGAAGTAGCCTAGTGGAGTGAAGATCCCTGCCCGTCTGCGCCGCCTCGTGGGCGTGGGAAGCCGGTTCCTCGTGGTCGGTGCGCTCAGCACGGTCATCGAGATCGCCGTGTTCAACCTGCTCGTGTTCGTCTTCGGCTGGGACCTCGTCGTCGCGAAGATCGTCGCGTCTCTCGTCGCGCTGGTCAACGCCTACATCGGCAACCGGGAGTGGACGTTCAGGCACCGCGATCGCCGTGGACGTGTCTCCGAGCTCGTGCTGTTCCTGGGCGTGAACCTGGCGTGCACGCTGCTGGGCGCCGCGCTCGTCTGGCTCGGCGTCGAGGCTTTCACGCAGCTGCGCGGTCACGCGCCGGGCGCGCTCGCGCTCAACATCGTGAACCTCATCAGCATCGTGATCGTCGTGCTGATCCGGTTCGTGCTGTACCACAAGGTGGTCTTCCGGGGCGCGCCCGCGAGCTGAGGGTGCTCCCCGCTCGCTGACGCCGCACCCGGCTCGCTGAGCCTGTCGAAGCGTACGCCCGCCCCGCTCGCTGAGCCTGTCGAAGCGCCGACTAAGCCTTGGTCTTCACCCGTGCGCGTACCTTCGGCTTCGATTCTGCCTGGGTGAGCTCGACGGGATCCTGTCCGTGCTCCATGGTCGAGCCGTACGTGTACGACCCGTACCCGTAGCTGTCCGGTCCCTTGGTCGGCAGCATGGTCACGACGACGCCGAGCAGGTTGACGCCCGCTGTCTCGAGTGTGCGGATCGCGCCGGACAGCTCGGGCTTTCGTGTCTTACCAGATGCAGCGGCCAGGATGACTCCGCGCGTCTTCTTGCCGATGACAGCGGCGTCGGTGACGAGTAGCAGCGGGGGAGCGTCGATGAGGATGTAGTCGAAGTATTCTTCCAGCGGTGTGAGCAGGCGGTCCATGGCCGCAGATCCCAGCATCTCGCTCGGGTTGGGGGGCACGGGGCCGCTGGGGAGCACGTAGAGCTCGTTCGCTCCCCACTTCTGCAGCGCTTCAGACACCTCGACCTGGCCGATGAGAACGCTCGTGAGCCCGACACCGCCTTCGATGCCCATGTAATCGGCGACGCGCGGCAGGCGGAGGTCTCCGTCGATCAGCGCGACGCGCGCACCTGTCTCCGCCAGGGCGATGGCAAGGTTGGCCGTTGTGGTCGACTTGCCCTCACCCGGCCCTGCGCTCGATACGACGAAGGTGCGCGAGTTGCTGTCGATGTCGAGGAACTGCAAGTTCGTGCGCAGTGAACGGAACGATTCCGCGCGGGGGCTACGCGGGTCTGCGTGCACGATCAGCGGGCGCTTCTTGGCGTCGGGGTCGTAAGCAATTCCGCCGAGCATCGGCCTGTCGGTGACGAGTTCGAGGTCGTGCAGCGTGTGGATGCGTGTATCGAGCACGGTGCGCAGCACGGCGAAGGCCATGCCTGCCGCGAGACCGAGCAACCCGCCGAGCATGATGAGGAGCGGAACATTAGGGCTCGTCGGTGACGTCGGCTTCGCAGCCGGGTCGGTGATGGTGATCTGCACGGGGCTGGCGCCGCCCTCGGTCTCAGGGCGCTCGAGGTCATTCTGCACCACCTGGGCAAAACTTGCCGCCGTCTGATCGGCGATCTTCGCGGCGAGCGCAGGATCGGTGTCCGTGACGGCGATGTCGATGAGCACCGTGTTCAGTGCAGTAGTCGCTCTGATTCGCGAAGCGAGTGCGGAGGCTGACATGTCGAGGTCGAGTTCTTCGATCACCGGATCGAGCACCAGCGCCGTGCCGATCACGTCGACGTAGCTGGTCACCATCTGCCGCGCGAACGTCGTGCCCTGCACGAGGTCGCCGGTCGCAGCGCCCTCGGTGCGCACCGAGACGTACAGCTGCGTGGACGCAACATACTTGGGGGCCTGGGAGAAAGCGTACGCGGCGCCACCGGCGAGGCCGACAAGCAGCAGCACGAGAATGATGATCCAGTTCTTGTGCAGGATGCGTATGTAGTCGCGAAGATCCACGCGGTCTGGTCCCCTTGGGTTGATTGTCAATGTCGTACGAAAGCTTCAGTCATTGTTCCATAGGCTTCCGCGGCGTTGCGTCTGCCCGCACGATCAGTGCGTCGCGTCGCCGTGCGCTATGCCCCGTACGCCCCGTAGACGCCGTATCCCGTGCGGTCGGCGCCTCTGGTCGGGAGCATCGTCACAACGGTTCCGAGCACCTTCGCTCCGACCTTCTCGATGGTCTCCTCGGCGTCCGCGAGACGATTGGCGCGGGTCTTCCCCGCAGCTGCGACGAGGATCGCTCCTTGCGTCTGACGCGCCAGCACCGCGGCATCTGTCACCAGGCCCACCGGTGGAGAGTCGATGATGATGATGTCGAATGCCTCCTTCAGATCGTTGAGCAGGGCGGTCATCGCGGCCGATCCGAGCAGCTCTGCGGGATTCGGCGGAACTGTACCGGCAGGCAGGATGAACAGCGCCCCACGCCCCCAGTGCTGGAGAGTCTCGCTGGCGGCAGCGCGACCGATCAGCACCTCTGTAAGCCCGACGCCGCCTTCGATCCCGAAGTAGTCCGCGATGCGTGGGAGTCGCAGGTCGGCGTCAACTAACGCCACGCGCGCGCCGGACTCGGCGAACGTGATCGCAAGATTAGCGGTCGTGGTCGATTTTCCCTCACCGGGACCGGCGCTGGTGATGGTCAGCGCCATCGACCCTTCGCCCAAATCGAGGAACTTGACGTTTGTGCGCAGGGAGCGAAACGCCTCTGCTCGAGGATCACGTGCATCCGCGGCCACGACCAAGGGTCGCTTCTTCGCGTCAGGGTCGAGTGCAATGCCGCCCAAAGTTGGTGCTTTTACCGCACGCTCGACGTCGTCAATCGTGCGGATGCGGTTGTCGAGCACAGATCGCAACACCGCGACACCAATGCCACCGGCGAGTCCGAGCAGCGCGCCGAGCGCGACCGTCAGCGGTATATTCGGCGCAGCTGGTGAAACTGGCACAGATGCTGCCTCGAGCGTATCGATGCGCACGAGGCTGGGTCTTGCATCGATCGGTCGTTCCAGCTGCTCGGCGACGACAGTGGTGAAGCTGTCGCCGATCGCATTCGCAATTCGTGCGGCTTGAGCAGGATTGTGGTCGGAGACCGTGAGCGTGATAGCGGTGCTGGTCGTGGAGGCGGCTGCGCTCACTCGCGATGACAGCTGTGCAACCGTGGAATCAAGTCCGAGGTCGTCAATCACCGGCTGTAGCACGAGCGAACTCGGGATGATGTTGACATAGCTGAGGACGGCCTGCTGGGCATAGCCGCGCGCGAGGTTGAGTTCGGCCGGGGTGGCCGCATCGCCAGCTTGCGCCGAGACGAGCAACTGAGTCGACGTGCTGTACCTGGTGGGCGTCGTGAGCGCGATCAGCACACCGATACACAGGCCGATCAGGGTCAATGAGATGAGGAGGACGAGGTTGCGTCGCAGAAGGCGCACATAGTCCTGGACGGTCATCGCACTCCCAGTCTTCAGATGTTGTCGGCGGCCGCCGGGTATCGTTAGAGAGAATAGTCCACTGCGGCGCCGGCAATGACGTGCACGCGCATTCCAGAACGGTGAGTCCATGTCTGAGGCCAACGAGGCGCCCGATCTCGATCAGACCGCGCGCGCGGTGAGCGATACGCCGCGATCGGATCCGTTGCTGGAGAGCCTCGTGGGACGACCGCGCGAGGAACCTCGCGTACACGGCGCGGGTGCGGACGCGGTTAAGCTTGTCAATCTGGTCGATTCTGCCGTCGTGAACAGTTCGCCGCCGGTCTTCTACGTCGGATCAGTAAAAGACTCGAAGGGCAAGAAGCACCGCGGGCATCGGCGCGTTGACTGGGTCAACACGATCATCGGTGCGGTCGCCGTGGTCGTGGTCGCCGCGACGGCGGTGTTCGCCGGAGTCCAGGTCGCCAGCGCTGATCCAGCGGCTGACGCGATCGAGGTTCTTGCCGCAGATGAGGCGTCGCTGACGGGCGCGGAGAAGTCGCTCGTGACCTCGACGACGGCGCTAGAAGAGACCATCACTAACCAACTCGCCGACGCCGCTCTCATCCGCAATGCACTGAATGAATTGTCAGCGACCGACGAACGTGCGGAAACGGCGGACCCGACTGCTCTCGGCGCGGCGGTTCAGGCGGTCGACGCGTATCGCTCTGGGCTCGAACAGGCGGTCGTGCCCACACCGCCACCCGCCTACGAACGCGGCAGCGTTGACGAAGATTCACTCGCGAGTGTGGCCGACGCGATCGATCGGGTGCAAGAAGCGTCGAGCGCGCTAGATGCCGCTTCCGACGAACTTCGGGCAGCACGAACGGCGATGGATACGCTCACCACCACCTACACTGGCCAGCTTGCGACCTTCGCGAATAGCTTGACGGCCTATGCGGCGGCGGAGAACGAGGCATACCCGGTCGCGGGCCAGGAGTTCCGTGACGCCGTCAGCGCGGCAGCGGCGTCCGTGACGGGCACTCCGCTGAACGGCGCCCCTGGCGCGGCTGCTCTCATTGCGTTCCGTGACGCCGTGCTTGCGCTGCGTGACGAGGATCGACGCGTGCGAGAGATTGAGCAGATGGAACGGGAACAGTCTCAGAACAACAATTGGCCGCCTGTGCAGGAGACACCTCCTCCGGATTCTGAAACGACTGATCCGGGGACTGACACCACCGATCCCGGCACCGCTCCAGGTGGGGCCGGCCCTGTCGACGATGGCGAAACTCCGCAAATCTGAATTCCGCGTCCGTGCGAATTGTCTTGGGGGCAACGGTGCAAGCCCAGCGATCACTTGTGTGTCACCATGGAACGGAATTAGCAATCAGCTGAATGGATCGCGAGTCCAGCTGTTGAGCAGCGCGGGTGCTGCATCAGTGAGGGGGCAGTAGGAGAGTGAACTCAGCAGGAAGCAGTATGGTGCAGACGGACACAGGCTCGATCACTATAGTGTCGGTCGCCCAGCGACAGCGACGTTTCGCCGCCGCGGTCGTCGATAGCCTTGCGTGGATCGTTGGCATCCTTGCCGCGGTGGTACTGAGGTTCGAATTCGAGCCGACCGCCGGGGGGTGGATCGCGACGTTGGCTCTCGCGCTCATCGCCGCAGCACTGCAGGTCGTCGTCGGCTACTTCCTCGCGTTCTATCGAGGCAGATACACCTACGGCTCCTTCGAAGAGGTGCGCACGCTCGGTCTCGCTGTCACTGCGCAAGCGTTCGTCCTGGCAGTCATTGTCATGACGATCGGACCGCTGGTCAACCTTCCTCGCGGAACGGTCATGCTCGCTTTCCCATTCGTGCTACTGATGATGTTCGGAGTGCGCTATGTGGCTCGTCTGCTGCTCGAACGCAACCGTAAACCGGGCGAGGCTGCCGAACCAGCGCTGATCATCGGCGCGGGTTATCTCGGCGACACTCTTTTACATAACATCACGACAGATCCCACCTCTCCGATCCGTGCGGTCGGAATACTCGATGATGATCCAGCGAAGAAGAATCTTCGGCTACGCGGCGTTCCGGTCATCGGCCGTACCAGCCAGATCGCCGAGGCAGCCCAGCGCACCGGCGCGACGGCGGCCGTGGTCGCGATCGGTCGTGCCGACAGCACGCTGCTTAGACGTCTGACCGATGCCGCAGCTGCTGCGGGGCTGACTGTCTCCGTGACGCCGACACTTTCGAGTCTTGTGAGTGGTGAAGAGTCAGCTGTCGACGTGCGCGATATCAGCATCGAAGACCTGATCGGCCGTCATCCGGTCGACACCAACGTAGAGCTCATCGCGGGCTTCGTTACGGGCCGACGCGTGCTCGTGACAGGGGCTGGTGGTTCGATCGGTTCAGAGTTGTGTCGGCAGTTGGCGAAGTTCGGTCCGAGCGAGCTCATCATGCTCGATCGCGATGAGACCGGCTTGCAGATGGCGCAGTTGGGCACGTCTGGTCACGGGCTTCTCGACACGAAAGACGTCGTTCTCGCGGACATTCGCGAGACGGACACTCTCTCGGAGATCTTCACCGATCGTCGGCCGGAGGTCGTGTTCCATGCCGCTGCGCTGAAGCATTTGCCGATGCTGGAGCAGTATCCGGATGAGGCATGGAAAACGAACGTGCTCGGCACGCTGAATGTGCTGCGCGCTGCCCAAGCCGTTGGTGTCGATACCTTCGTGAACATCTCGACCGACAAGGCAGCGAACCCGACGAGCGTGCTTGGTCACTCCAAGCGCGTGGCCGAGAAGCTCACTGCCTGGGCCGGCGAACAGACCGGAATGCGTTACCTGTCGGTGCGGTTCGGCAATGTGATCGGTAGCCGCGGATCGATGCTCCCGACTTTCAAGTCTCTCATCGAGGCCGGCGGGCCTGTAACGGTCACACATCCCGATGTCACGCGCTACTTCATGACGATTCCGGAGGCATGTCAGCTCGTGATCCAGGCCGGGGGCATTGGCCGGGCCGGCGAGGTTCTCATTCTCGACATGGGGGAACCGGTGTCGATTCTCGAAGTCGCTAAGCGCATGATCGCGATGTCGGGAAAGAACATCGAGATCGTGTTCACCGGCCTTCGCCACGGGGAGAAGCTGCACGAGGTGCTCGTCGGTAATCGTGAAGATCTCGAGCGGCCGTTCCACCCGAAGGTCTCTCACACGCGGGTGGATTCCATTCCTCCGGAGCGGTTGGACAAAGCAGGATGGGAAGCGCGCATGAAATCGGAGCCGCGAAACAACGACACGGCCATTGTTGAACGTGTCCAGCTAGACAGCGCGGAGCGCACCCTGTGAAAGAACGCATCTACATGTCTTCTCCGGACGTGGGTCAACTCGAAGAGGATGCGGTCGTCGCTGCGATGCGGTCCGGGTGGATCGCACCTCTTGGTCCGGACGTCGACTCGTTCGAGCAGGAACTCGCCGAACGCGTCGGCGTCGCCTATGGAGTTGCGCTCAGCTCGGGAACGGCGGCCCTGCACCTCGGTTTGCTTACACTCGGGATCAAGGCTGGAGATGTCGTTGTAACGTCGACCATGACGTTCGCTGCAACAGTGAACGCGATCATCTACGTCGGCGCGGAGCCCTATTTCATCGACGCTGACCCGGCCAGCGGAAATATGGATCCGATGCTACTGCGCGAGGCGCTCAGCGAGCTCCGCGCCTCAGGGGAAAAAGTCGCGGCCATCGTGCCAGTCGACTTGCTCGGTAAGGCCGTGGACTACACGTCGATTCTCGCGATTGCTGACGAATTCGGCGTGCCGGTGGTGGCGGACGCAGCAGAGTCACTCGGCGCGACGCACAAGGGAAAGGCTGCCGGAAGCTTCGGCACGGCATCGGTCGTCTCGTTCAACGGAAACAAGATCATGACGACATCGGGCGGCGGCATGTTGCTGACCGACAGTGAGGACATTGCCACTCGCGTGCGTTATCTGGCGACGCAGGCGCGCCAACCCGTTGTTCACTACGAGCACATCGACATCGGGTACAACTATCGGATGAGTAATCTGCTCGCGGCGCTTGGTCGGGCACAGTTGTCGCGGCTTGACGAGATGATCAATCGGCGGCGTGAGATGCGCGAGCTGTACAAACAGCTGTTCACCGACGTTGCAGGTGTCACGGTGTTCGGTTCGGATGGCGACGAGTCGGATAACGTCTGGTTGACTTCGATCTTGGTGGATCCCGCCGTGTCCGGTTGGGAGCCGGAAGAACTTGCCGCCGCCCTCGCTCTCCACAATGTGGAAAGCCGGCCGCTCTGGAAGCCGATGCACAAGCAACCTGTGTTCGCGAAGCACCGGGGCCTTATCACGGGCACGTCCGAAATGCTCTTCAGGCGTGGGTTGACGCTGCCGAGCGGCTCCGCGCTCACGGAGCGACAGCGTGGGCGGGTAGTCTCAGCGATCCACGAGTACCTTGATGCACGTTGAATCCGGTGTCGACGTAGATATGAAAATCGGTTGGATAGACAACGACAAGCGCCAGAGCGTTTATCAGTCACGAAGCTACGGCGAAGCCGTGGCTTCAACGAGCGACGTCAGTTGGGATGTCATCGGTGACAGCGACGGCCGCTGGCGGGTGCCACTGTGCGTCTCGAACATAGCCGGTGGACAGTACCGCGATGCCGTCTCCCCATATGGTTATCCCGGAATTATGGCGGATCCCCTCATGTCCGCTGCCGACGTCCACCGGGCTTGGTCACAGACGGTGGATGTCCTGCGAGAAAAGGGCATCGTCTCACTTTTTCTACGCTTCGCGCCTTTTCGTGATGGCGTCGAGACTCGCCACGAATTGGCCGGATTGACAAAGAGCGAGCTCTCGGAGACCGTCCTCCTCGAGTTGGGCGAAGAATCGCTGATGTGGGAAGGTATGCAGGGGCGATCACGCACGGCCGTGAGGAAGGCTGAGCGAGAAGGGCTTCACGCGCGTGTCATTGAGGAGAAACCGCTCGATCTGAGGGCGGGCGGGGGCTTCCGTAACGTGTACGAGACGGCTATGCGCAGGGTCGATGCGTCCGCAGATCACTTCCACGGCGACGACTATTACGCGAAGCTTACGGAAGCACCGGACATAGATATGCGAATGATTGAGGTGCTTGATCGCGATGACGCTGTCGTCGCTGCGACTCTACTCCTCATCGACCGGGAAGCCGTCCACTACCATCTCTCGGGTTCTCTGACCCCCGCGGCGAGAGCCGGCGCGAACAATCTGATGCTGTGGTCTGCGATGCGATGGGCGGCAGCGAGCGGACACAGAAGATTCCATCTCGGCGGTGGCACGTCTCGGGGAGACGGTCTTTTTAAGTTCAAAGCGTCCTTCGGGGGAAATGCGCGTCCTTTCAATGTGGGAAGACTGATCGTCTTGCCTGATGCATACGACCGTTTAGTTTCCGCGCGCTCGCGTGAGCTGGGCGTGCCGAACGATGCGCTCCGTGCGGCATCGTTCTTCCCGGCCTATCGGACGGCGGTCCTATGAAGACTTTCTACATCCGTACACGTGGCATTCTCGACCGCGCAATGGCGGCCGGTGCCATAATCGTGCTGTCGCCCGTCTTCGCCGGGGTAGTTCTGGCGATCCGAGTTCGGATGGGGTCGCCGGTGTTTTTCCACCAGGATCGCATAGGACAACACGGGCGGGTGTTCCGCATCCACAAGTTCCGAACGATGATCAACGATGCTGAGCGGTTGGGCGGCGGCTACATGCCCGATGCGCTCAATCTCATCCCACCCCTCGGCGCGTTCCTGCGACGCACCAGCCTCGATGAACTGCCGCAACTGTGGAATATCCTGAAGGGCGACATCGCGATCGTCGGTCCGCGACCCGCGTTGGTCAGTCATCTTCCCCGGTACACACCCAGGCAGCGACGGCGGGTCGATGTGCCGCAGGGGCTGACGGGACTCGCACAAGTGCGATATCGCAACGATGCGCCTTGGTCGGTGCGGATTGAAAGCGACCTGGAGTACATCGATCGGCTCGGACCGCGCCTGGATATCGAGTTGGTGTTCCGAACCGTTTTGAACGTCTTCCGAGGCAGCGGAATCCGCACGAATCAGACCGCGCTTGAAGTCGATGATCTCGGGCCGGAGAGCGAGAGGAATCACACCGATGTTGAGCAATGATTCGATCAGGCTGAGACCGATCGAGCGGGGGGACCTGCCCTTTCTGGCCGAGCTGGCTAACGATCCCATCGTTCGACACAACGTCATCGGGTGGGACTGGCCGCTCTCGCTCGCGGGTCAGGAGCGCTGGTTCGATCGAGGCGTGGAGTCCGATTCTGCCCGCAGGTTTGTGGTCGAGTCGAATGAAGGGGCCGCCTTGGGCCTGACTGGGTTGTGGGAGATCGACTGGCATAACCGAACCGCAGTGTCGGGGATCAAGCTAGGCGGATCAGCTGATGTGCGTGGGCACGGATACGGGCGGCAGGCGCTTCGTCTGCTCATGGACTTCGCTTTTGAGGACGTCGGGTTGCACCGGCTGACTGCGGATGTCCTCGAATACAATCAGGCGTCGATTGTGTTGCACGTCGACAAACTCGGTTGGACGCGCGAGGGCGTCAGCCGCCAACACGTGTGGCGGCAGGGCCGTCACTGGGATGTGATTCAACTGGGCATCCTTCGTGACGAATACCTGGCGCGGAAGGATCTCGTGTGACGTCTTCGACGGATACCGTCGTCTGGATAGTGAACCACTACTCGACGATCCCTTCGAAGGACGGTGCGGGAAACCGGCACTTCAGGCTGTCTCAGGAACTGTCTGCGCGCGGGTGGCTTCCTGTGCTCTTCCTAGCGAGCACCCGGCATCCGTCGGGGAGTCAGTACATGACGTCGTCAGCTTCGCGTCAGGTCGGCGAGGATGAGGGCGTGCCATTCGTCATGTTGAAGACCCCCGCGTATCGCGGCGGCCTCGCTCGACTGCGGAACATGGTCACATTCGCAACGAGACTGCTGAGCCCGCGCGCGACGCGCGACGTCCCTGTGCCAGATGTCGTCGTAGGAAGTACCGTGCACTTGCTCGCCGCCTGGTCAGCACTGAGGCTCGCCCGTCGACACAAGGTGCCATTCGTTTTCGAGGTACGTGACATCTGGCCGGAATCGCTCATCGACCTGGGCAAGTTACGCGAAAGGAGTCTGCCCGCTCGTGCCATGAAGGCGTTCTCGCTGCACCTGTGCAAGCAGGCAGCGCTCGTGGTGTCCCCGTTGCCGGGCGTTCGTGCGTACCTCGATGAAACAGGACTTGGAGACACCCCGTTCCGATGGATCTCCAACGGGGTGGATCTCCCGAAAGACGAATTCCTTGCAGAGAAGACCGAGAACGATGAGTTCATCATCATGTACCTTGGCTCGCACGGAAATGCCAACGGCCTCGAGCGCCTGATCGAAGCGTTTGACCGAGCGTCGATTGATACCGACGGATCGCGGAGTCTACGTCTTAGACTCGTTGGCGACGGTACGCAGAAAGACGATCTCCGCGCATACGCGGCGTCCTTGCGTTCTGCGCCTCATATCGTGTTCGAAGACAGCATCCCGAGAGATGAAGTGGTCGGGCGCGCTCGCGAAGCAGACGCACTGATCGTTAACATCGACGATTTGCCGGTCTATCGCTTCGGGGTATCGCTGAACAAACTCTTCGACTACATGGCTTCGGGGCGCCCAACCATTATTGCGTCCAGCGCGGTGAACAACCCTATTGCACAAGCGGACGCAGGTTTTTGCGTTCCAGCTGGGGATTCGGTTGCGCTCGCTCATGCGATTCGTCGCATGAGTGAATCCTCCGTGGAGGAACGCAAAGCTATGGGCACCCGAGGACTGGATATGGTCAGGAAGCGGTACACCTACAGTGCTCTTGGAATTGCCTTGGGCGAAGCACTAACGGAAGCACTTAGTCCCAGTCCGACAACAACTCGAAAGCCCGGATGATGTCCAGCCCAAATCGGTCCCTCTCAGTGGCCCATGTCTCGTCCGCCCATCCGTACACGGACAACCGAATTCATTATCGGGAATCCCAGTCGTTGGCGGACGCCGGTTTCGACGTCCGCCTTATCGCGGTCGATTCTCCCGTGTCGGGGCCACCGAGCGGCGTGCATGTGAGGACGATCCCCCGACGCAGCCGGATCAAGCGCATGGTCTTCTCTAGCGCACAAGCGGTTTTTCTGGCCATTCGCTCGCGTGCGAAGATTCTTCACCTTCATGATCCCGAACTCATCCCGTACATCCCGCTTCTGCGCATCTTGAGACGCGTTGTGATTTTCGACGCGCATGAAGACCTGCCGACGCAAGTACTCGACAAGCACTACCTCTCTCCGATTATGGCGAGAGGGATAAGCGCTCTTGCGAAAGGCCTTCTGCAGACTCTTCGGTTGTGTAATCTTGTTGTCGCTGCCACCGAAACAATCGCTGCGAGACTCCCAAACAAAAACGTCGTAATTGTCCACAATTACCCGCCGTTGCGTGAGGAAGAAACTGCGGCGACCGATAGAGATATCAACGAAAGACCACCCCGAGTCGTGTATATAGGTGGAATGTCTGTTGAGCGTGGCGCTGGGGTCATGATAGACGCCCTCAGCGAGGGGAACATGCCGGACGGATGGCGGTTGAATCTGGCAGGGTCGGGATCGAAAGCGTTGATGGATGGGCTCGCCTCTCAACCTGGGTGGGAGCGCGTGGATTATCGTGGGCAGATTCCGCCGAATGAGGCCCGTGACCTGATCGTGGAGAGCCGCATCGGGCTCGTACTCTTTCAAGACAATCCCGCTCACCGGGAATCGCTTCCGACGAAGATGTTTGAATATTTCGCAGCTGGAGTGCCGGTCGTCGCGTCGGACTTTCCGCTCTGGCGGACTATCGTGCAGAGACACCAGTGTGGTCAGCTCATCCACGAGGAGTCGCCTAAGGAGGTGGCCGATGCTCTGAACCGCTACGCCTCTGATCCCGAATTGCTGGCGCAGCACTCCCGCAACGCCAGAGAGCTAGCATTGAATACTCTGAACTGGGCGCCGGAAGCTGAGCGCTTGGTGGCGGCCTACGAAGGTCTTCGGGTACCAGGGCGTCGAGTAGGGACGCACTGACGATGTCGAGCACAGGAGCAATGCGGTGAGTGCTGTCGGACGAACGCGTGCGTCATCGGCTTCCAGAGTCGAACGGAATGCGCCGGGGACGACGGCCCCGCAACTGAGCAAGACGCAGGTGGTTCTGGTCTACCTGCTTCCCAGCTTTGCTGCGCTGGGAGGACAGCTCCAAGGGTTCGGGCAGATCTTCGCGTTCCGTATCGCGGTGCTCGTGTACCTTGTGGTCACAATCATAAATTTGGGGAAGCGCGCCGCACATTCCATGAATCTGCCAAGGTACATCTTGGTTATGTCTTGGATCTGGGCAATGGCGATTCTTTTCCTTGCAGTGGTTCGGGGGCTGCCGAGTTCGGGTTGGACGGAAACTGCGAGCGTCGCGTTCGGCCTCATCCTTCTGAACTGTGTGTTCCTGGGACCTCTTTCCATGCATACTCTCAAGATATGGCTCCGCGCGTGGAGTCTCGCTGTGCTGCTCCAAGTCATGATCGGCTTTTGGGAGGTGATCACCGGCGCGCACATGGCGAATTACTACCTCTACAACCTTAATGTTCCTGAATGGGCGGTGGCGGATAGCATTGCTGGCTCGTTGGGAAACCCGAACGCCTACGCGTTCTTCCTGGTGGCTTCGATGCCGTTACTAGGTGTGTCCTGGTACTTGGCAAAGGGGTCGAACACGAGATGGATCTACGCTGTGCTAATGCTAGCTGCGATTGTCATGCTCAATGAGACCGGGTCGCGTCTTTCTTGGATCGTGTTCGGGTTGGTCGTCGCCATGTGGCTATTCACACGTAATGCAGGTTTCAGGGCTATCGCGGTGTTCGCTGTACTGGTGGCGATTGCGATTGTCATCGCTGAGCCGATGCGAGTGTCCGCCTTGCTGGGTCTTGACGCATCTAACGCTGCTGGCATTATTTCCGGGGATGCGTCGATCCAAGTCCGGTGGAACCTTCTCCTGAATGGTCTCGCTTTTACAGCGGAAACCTCGCTGTTGGGACTTGGACCCGGCGGATTCGCAACTCGTATGAGCGGAGCAGTTCCATACGACGCTGGTGGGATCGTGAGTACACACAGCGGGGCTGTTGAGATTCTTGCGCAGTACGGCTTGGTGGTTTTCTTGGCAGTTGTAGTGTTGCTCGTCTGGTTGGTTGTTGCCGGAGTGAAAGGCATGCGACGGTCGCGTCGAGGGAGCAAGCTTCGCGAACTGTCTATTGCACTGGTCATCAGTACCGTCGCGTTGACGCCGCTTTCATTCACTAACAGTTCCACCTTGAATCTTTCGTTCGTCTGGACGTACCTGGTGGTTCTCTGCCTGATGGGTGCAGTCGTGTATCAGCAGATAAAGGGCGGCTCAGACGAAATGGGCGACGACTCTAGTCTGTCGGGCTCCAGTGAGTCCGAAGGGTCAGCGTCCGCGCAGCGCGGTGACCATCTTTAGCGAGTCTCGGACGTAGCGACGTCGGGTGATTGTCCATCCCGTCAACGCCACCGCTGTGGTGACGAGCATCACCCACAGCGGTGCGTGCATCCGCTGGAGAATAAACGAAGCTACAACACACGCAGAAAGTCCAACAAGGAGCGTCAGGCTCTCTAAAGTCCATCGCATCGCGAATCTCCGCCATGCAAGTATCCACGGAATGATTGCCACGATCGCGATGCCGGTGAGGTAGCCGAGCGGAATCGCGATCTCAGGGATGAAAGGAACCGCGCATGCCCAGACGATGACCCCAACAGACGCGCCGCACACGCTCGAAATCGCCGACGCGGCCATGCCGCGATTCGATTCGGAGGTGATCGCGCTGACCGCGGGGGACGCGATTGCTCCCAGCGCCACGGCTGGCACGCTGAAGAGTAAGATCCACGCGGTGTCGGCGAAACTCGCACCCCATAGGAGATTGACGACGGGGCCCGCGAGAATGAGAGCTGGAATGCAGACAAAGAGGATAAGGGTCGAAAGTTGGGATGTAGCCCGTGAAAGGCGGGCCCGAAGCTCGTCTATGCTGCCCGACGCATGAGCTGAAGCGAGAGCGGGAAAGAGTACCGAGCCTAACGCCGAGGCAAGCATTGTGATTGGTGCGGTGAGAGTGTTTGCCGCAGCGTAGGTGCCCGCGTACGCGAGACCGTTGACGCTTGCCGCCAAGAGAACAGCTAGCTGAGTGAAGCCGGCGCTGGAAAGAGTTCCCACCACGGCGAGTCGGATGAATCGCGAGATCTCCGCTCTGGTCGCCGAATCGGTGAGGCGCTCAGCTCGTCTCGGCCAGGAGCACACCACGAAGGCGAGATTGAGCAGCACAAGGGGTGTGATGACCCAAATGCTCCGAACACCCATGAGTAGTAGAACGATCGTCGCGACTGTACTGAGCGTCGCAATGCCCGAACTCCATACAGCGAGTCTTCGGGATTCGCCCCCACCGAAATGGAGCCCTTCGGTGAATGCACGGAGAGAGAGTGATAGCACAGCCAGGCCGGAGACCAGAGCAACTTCGATGTCTGGCCGGTGAGCGACGACGGTGTAGACGATACCTCCGGTGGCGAGAACAAACGCGACCAGGAGAACGCGGTTCGCGAGAAAGCGCGCGATCTGTTGGGCACGCGCCGGGTCGTTTCTGGCGTTCGAAGATGCGATGGACCGGCTTGCGTTCATTCCCGCGGGAGTCGGGTAGAGCGAGGACGCCAGCGATGCCGTCGCAGTGACCGTCTGGGTCAGGCCCAGGAGCGCTGTCCCACCGAGGCGTCCGATGAAGAGACTGATAAGGAAGGTTGAAACTCCGGGCGCGATTCTCGCCACCATCGCGAACGCGCTGCTTCGCGCCAGATTCCTGGCGCTGGGCTTGTCGTAGCGAGGGCGGTGGAGAATCGACGATCCGAGCATGCCATCAAATGTACGTCGTCGGGCGCAGCGGGCACGCCGGATAGACTCGTGCGGTGTGAGAACCAGCTGGCCGATGCTAGAGGAGAGTGCGCATGACCACGCTCGCTGTGGGGCCGCTGAACACGGCCAGTCAGGCCGCGGCCTGGAGCGACGCAGCAACTGCCCGGAACCTCCCGGCCCTTGCCTTTCGCTCCAGTGACACTCTTGCGAAACTGCGTCGCCGATCACAGATCACCGACGGCCGGATTGTTTCAGCGCCGGACTATCGTCTCGCGCCCGCTTGGTACCGGGGCTCCGCAGCTGGAAGGTTGGTGCGTGACCACTCTGTGACCCATCTCCTCAACGAGAGCAATGTCCCTGTGTTCTTGAGGCCCGGCCGTTCGCGTTTCGTGGATGAGCTTCCGCGATGGCGGCGTTGGGCTGTCAAGGCGGGGATTGTCTTTCACGGAAGTGACGCTCGAGACCCCGATCTGAGCATGGAACTCAGCGATCATTCCTTTTTCCATGATGCTGCCCCCGAATGGGTTGAGATTCTTCGACAGCGATCCGCTGTGAATCGTCGATCGGCGGAAGACGCTGGCGTGCCGATCTATGTCTCTACGCCGGACATGCTCGCTCACGTGCCGGAGGCAACTCTGCTGCCTCTCACCGTGAATGTGAATCAGTGGCAAACGCAGGACGTGGCCTTGGAGAGACCCGTTCCCCGCGTGCTTCATCGACCGAGCGGCAGCAATTCTCCGACCAAAGGATCTGCGTACATCGTCCCAGTGCTGGATGAACTGGAGCGTGACGGGCGTATCGAGGTGGTCCGCTCGGGAGTTGTTTCGAGGCAAGCAATGGCTCGTATGATTGGCGAGTCCGACATCGTTGTAGATCAGTTGCAGGCAGGCGCATATGGGCTTACAGCGATTGAAGCGATGGCCTCTGCTCGCCTGGTCGTGGCGGACGTTTCCGAATCCGTGAGAGATGTCCTTGGAGACGTTCCGATTGTCGATGCGACTCCTAAAACGTTCGCGCAGGCGCTGGACCGGGTTCTCGAGGCCAGAGATGAATCGCGTGCGCTTGCGGCCGCAGGGCCGTCGTTCGTGCGCCAGTGGCACGACGGGCGCAAAGCGTTTGAGGTACTGAAGGAGTTCGTCCGATGAGACAGCCTCGATGGCGTTGGCTGAGACGTATCACTTGGATTGGAGCCGACTTGATACGGACCTCGCGTGAGCGCATTGAATCCCGTTGAGTTCAGGCGTAGCGCGCCGGTGATGTGCAGTTTACGCATGGCCCTCCAATCGCTGATGGATGGTCCCGCAACAGGGAGGCCCTGGTGATAGGTGGTGGACCGGTGTTGAACCGCGACGATTCGGAGTCGTTCTCGCGGCGGACTGTCATCGGAGTGGCAGCGTTGTCGGCGCTTGCCGTAGGGCGGGTCACGGCGTCGGACCCACAACCGATCAGTGCCGAAAATACGTCGGTCACGTTGGACGCAGACCACGATTCGTTGGAGGCGGCTTTGGCAGCGACTCCCACCGGGGGCGTGCTTGAGATAACGAGGCCCCACACCAGAGACGCAGAGTTCAAGATCGACCGGTCGGTCACTGTACGCTTTCGCGCGACCGGTGAGATCCTCATCACATCAACGTCGGCTGACGCGATCGTGATCGCAGCGGACCGCATCCGTCTCGAAGACCCGGTGCTCAGCGGCACAGGCGGCGATTCAGCGGGTGAAGGTAGCGGGATCAGGGGTGCCGCCACTGCCAGCGAGCCGTACGTCGGGCTCCAGATACTCCGGCCCCGCATCCGGGAGTTCTCGATGTGTGGCATCTACCTGGAGCACATTTATGGGTTCATGATCTGCGATGTCGACATCAGCCGATGTGGGTATGCCGGCGTGCTGCTGCTGTCAGCGATCAATGGCACTGTCCTGCGCGGCACAGTTCGCGACATCCTTCAGCCGACCGGGTTTGTGAATTCTTACGGCGTCGCCGTCACGCGCCAGACTGCGGGGAACATCGACAGCGTTTCGCCTCGATCGAGAGATGTCACGGTCGAGGGCCTCACGATCGACGGAGTATCGAAATGGGAAGGGCTGGATACTCACGCGGGAGAAAACATCACCTTCCGCGGCAACGCGGTCTACCGCGCGTTCAGAGGTATCGCAGTTGTCGGGTCCAAGGGAGTGCCCGACGGACCGACCGGCACTGTGTACGCACCCGTGAACTGCACGGTTGTCGACAACATCGTGAGTTTCGGCAGAACGGACGGCACGGGTGAGCGGGGGATCGTGTTTGCAGGTGCTTCTGACGAGCCTGGTGTCTTTCGTGAGCTCGCAACTGGCCGCATATCGGGTAACACGGTCAGCGACTATGGGACAGAGAGCTCACCGAATGGGGCCGCTCTCCAGCTCTATGCCACAGCGGGTGTGTCTGTCAGCGACAACACGGTAGTCAGGCCTGGTTATGCGGGCCTTGACTTCAACCACGACAACCAGGGAGCGAAGGCCAGCGGTAACACCGTTATCGACGCTTGGTCCAACGGCCAGCCCACGTCCATCGCCGTCAAGTTCCACTCAGTCAACAACAAGGTCACGATATCCGGTACCACGATCGTGCGCGTCTCAAAAGAGGCTGCCAGCGTTAACGGGTGCGGTCTAAATTTGGTTCAGTCGCCGACCAACGTGGTGCTGGACGGGGGCGGGAACGACTGGGCGGCCGCGACCGTAGCCACCGTCGATGAGAGTGCTGCAACTTATGCTCGAAGCGATGCACAGAAGTTCGGCTTCTATGGCGCGGAGCCGGTTCCCCAAGCAACGGCGATTCCTTCGCCTGCTCCGAGCCCCGCCGGACTGAAAAGTGCGGTTGATGGAATCCTTGAGTTGCTTTCAGGCGTTGGTCTTATGCGTTGAGGATAAACCTCGTATCGAGACTGCCCTCCGGCGAACGGGCCGAGCAGACGCACTGATTCTGCGTCCGCCATGGTCAGCGATCGGATGTCCGGCCCAGTAATCGTCCTCGCAGCTGCGAGTGACGGGTTGGCATGGGGAGTGCCACCTCGTCCTAGACTGAAAATCATGCGTATTGCTGTCGTGGCCCTTGGAAAGATCGGGCTTCCCCTTGCTGTCCAGTTCGCCTCTTCCGGTCACGACGTGATCGGTGTCGATGTCAATCAGAGGGCTGTCGACACGATCAACTCCGGTGTCGAGCCGTTCCCCGGCGAGGATCACCTGCAAGAGCGCCTCGCCGAACTGATCCCGGCGGGTCGTCTGCGTGCGACCACCGATTACGCCGAAGCCATCCCCGGTGCGGACGCCGTCGTCCTGGTGGCTCCGGTGTTCGTCAATGATGAGACGTGGGAGCCGGACTTCAAGTACATGGATGCGGCGACCAGGTCGC